>Ga0255420_10180_pt1 | contig 12587 bp, 12 predicted proteins | sample ANMaggSeSYBR02I3_FD_182630 | JGI IMG/M metagenome (GOLD analysis project Ga0255420, IMG submission 182630) | Sediment cell enrichment communities from methane seep in Santa Monica Basin, California, United Staets - ANME aggregate JGI... | ecosystem: Environmental > Aquatic > Marine > Cold seeps >...
TCATCTCTGTGGAGGCATAAGTTGAGTACAGGTCGATATCCCATTTTTCAATGATCTTCTTTCCTAGGGTGGTCAGGGAAAAATCAGGGTTTCTCAGAGATTCACCAATACAAATCGCTTTTTTCACTCCTGTATCACGATAATTGATATTATTGCTCTCGGCGTATTCGATCAACTTCAGCAGAAATGAAGGAACAACTATAAAAGCAGAAGGTTTCATCCTTTTTATAGTGTCCCATTGCAGTTCGGGCATGCCGTTTCCTACCCTGATGATGCCGGCACCCAGCCGCCTGGCACCAAGAAAATAGGCAAGCCCGGCCATGAAACGCCTGTCGATGGTGGTCATCAACTGAAAAATATCTTTCTCGCTCCCTCCGGCGCAGGACAAGGACAAATATTCATTATATGCCAGCCTGTCAAGATCTTTGTCGGTCATGGCAAAGGTGACGGGATCGCCAAGTGTACCCGAAGTGGTAATGTAGTCGACGATCTTTTCGTGCGGTACGCAGATAAAATCCTCGTTATACTTGCAAAGGTCATCTTTAGTAGTAACAGGAAGCTTAATGAGGTCATCATAGTCATGAATGCCGGAAATATTGATCCCTTTCTCTTCAAACAACCTTGAATAATACTTCGAATGCGTGCTCACATACGCCAGCATTTCCAGCAGTTGCTTGTCCTGAAATTCCCTGATCTCTTCCTGTGGCCTGGTTTCTATGTTAGGGATGTGGTTTTTCATGTCATTGATCTTTCATGCATTCCTCCATACGTTTCCTGATCGTATTATATTCGTTTGTGGAGGAAACTTCCTTCGATAAGGCTAAATTATAATATTTTATTGCTTCACTGAAATTTTCGAGTTCCTGGTAATATTGCCCAAGGATAGAATACACATGAAAATACTCAGGATTGGCAGATATAAATTCCCTGACAGTTAATTCTTCACTATCAATCTTATCCCCATTTTTTATTGCATCCTGAAAGACTATAAGCAATTCTTTATAATGCAAAAAATGAGCATATTCGGCACTGAATAAGAAGGTGTCTGCGGAAATATTCATCTGCATTTCGTAAATGCTGGTTTTGGTTTTTCTTTCACTCATTTCGGCAAAGACCGTATCCAGGTTGTAGCATAAATAGCTTCCGAGCTGATAGGGTGCAGTGCTTATCCAGAACAGCCTTTCTTCGGGTATAAAAATGACGGAATGATGCGCAATCAACTGGTTGATGGCTTTTTCATTGGCAAGGCCGATGTCCTTGTTCCTTTTTCCTCTCCTGTCGCGCAAAATGCCGGCAGCTGTGTGATAATCAATGACCGGATGAAGGTCAAGCAATTCTTTAACTCTTTTATGACGATAAGAAGAAGTTTTGTTAGCCAGGTTCTCAATGTTCAGCTCGTCATCATTAAAATAATCTGACTGAAAGTGATTTGTAAGGATAATGAAATTGGTATCGGGATCATAAAGAAGCGTTTGATCTGTAGATTTTTCAATAACCACTGCTTTATGATCTTCAGCGGAGCCGATGAGAAAGCTTTCAGAAACAAAGGATCTGCGTTTCGAGGCAATGGCCATTGCTTCTTCAATATTGGAAGCGTACTGCAGGATTTCCCGGGCAATAATAGAAACCGGAGTGCGTGCCCCAAAGGGCATTTCAGATTTTGCTGAATTCAGCGTGACTGTCAGTCCTTTTTCATTCATTCCTGATACAACACCAATCATTCCGGCCCAGGTCACACTCGCAAATTTATAGCCCTTATCAGGGTTCACAAATGCGATGATCTTATTTTTTGCAAATGCATCACCCACATAAAAATCAAAGTTACGGCCAATAAGTAATGTGCTGTCAACAGATCTTTCATCCCAAACCCCGAAAGCAGTGCATTCCACCAGGTTCATATTTTGCAGGGCGTGGCCAATGTCATGAGCGGCATGATAATTCAGGATGCGATGATATTTAGGGCCGATGAAACCATAGTTTTCAGAAGCAAAAGCCGACACTCCGTATATTTCCAGCAGGTATTCATTTTTGATATAGGTGTCGAGGTCTTTATTGAACCATGCTATAAAATACCTCAGGAAATTCAGGTATGATTCGGAAGGGATCATCACCCTGATCTGGTTTACAAAAGCATCTTCCTGGACCTGTATAAGTTCATTGCTGAGTAAGCCGTTGATGATCCCAAGCTCAAAAGAATTGCCTTCAATGTAAAGTTCCCATAAACCGTATTCATTGAGGTTGAGCCAACTGGTCTCACAGGAATAGAAAGCAGTATCAATTTGAGATCGTGTATATCCCATCTCATGCGGATCCGTTTCTGTTGGAGGATCAATCCGGACCACAATATTGAAATATATGACGAAGGCTATTATTGCCAGGACAAGAATGGCCAGTATGTACAACAATATTTTCCTTTTTCTCTTTTTAGCCATTGGAGATCTTTTTGGTAAGATATTTCAGGCCGATGATTTCGGAGCAAGTGATCACTGCACTTGCTGTAACGCCTAAAATTCCATGCAAGTTTATGTTCTGTCCCGTAAAAAACAAATTACTGACCTTGGTTCTTGGCAGGATGATAGACCGTAAGGGGTCATTGCAGTTTTTCATGATCCCATATGCCGAACCTTCCACTGTTCCTGTATAATCGCTGAAAGTAAGTGGTGTGGAAGTATAATATTTTACTACTTTTTCACGTATGCCGGGCAGCCTTTTCTCCAGTGTATCCAACAGTTTCTCTGCTTTTCTTTTCTTAAAGCTTTCATAGCTTTCGCCCCGCTTATTTACTTTGGTTCCCAGCCATTGGCTAACTTCTTCAAATTTCATGTCAGCTAAAACCACTATGGATTCAGCATATTTATCGGTATTGGAAGTTGCCGGGGTATAGAAATAATAATTTTCCGGCCAGTGTTCCACATTATTGATTGCACCAAGTATTCCGTTGGCGTTGTAATGAAAATAGTTTTTGTTCAGATAAGGGAAGGAGTCCTTTTTTAGAATAACATATAAGGAAAACACACCCCAGGTATTCTCCAGCCCGATGATCCGTTTACGGTATATCTTTTTGATCTTTCCCTCCCCGATCATATTGAGTGTTGAGACCGGATGGGCATTGGAAATGAAATTATCTGCAAAAATTTTCTCCCCGTTTTCCAGGATCACAGCATCAGCCTTCTCACTTGAAATATCGAATTCCTTTACACGGGAGGAAGTTAAAACCGTACCTCCGTATTTTCTGATACCCTCGGCGAGGAGGTCAGCAATTTGCTGGCTTCCATCAATAGGACGCCAACTGCTGTTGATCAGCGAATCACGTGTGCAGGCATGAATATATAAAGGCGTGCTTTCCGGATTTCCGGCATACAGGGAAAATGCACCGGCCAGCACGTTTTTCATACGTTTATTGTCTGTAACATCATTCAACAGGTTCATGGCACATTGCTCCAGTAAAGCCACATCTATGGTAAATGTATCTACCTCTGCAAGGTCGTATAAGGGGAAACCTTTTACCACAGACTTTATGGTGCTGGTGTAACGTTCAAGGCCACTTTTTTCTTCTGGAAAATATGTTAGCAGTTGCGCGATGAAATTTTCATAACCCTGGGCCATCCGGTACTCGGTATTATCATGGTCGAAGGTAATGATATCGTACCCCTCAATATCCAGTTTTTTCAGCCTGAGTTTGTCTGTTAATTCAAAATATTTAAAGTATTTGTACAGATACTGGCCTTCGTTCATGCTTCCTATATAATGCATACCGGTATCGAAAATGCATCCGTCACGGGTAAAGGTTTGCAGGTTGCCCCCTATTTTACTGTGTTGCTCAAGGACACATACGTTCATGCCCTCCTTGCTCAGGATAAACCCACTGACCAATCCGCCCAGGCCACTGCCAATTACCACTGCATCGTATTTTGTCATTGCTTTTTCCTTAATACATAAACAATATTGGAGGTTATTTTTGTTTCATCTATGATCTCTGCATGAAGATCCAGTTGCGAAAATATTGTCAAATACTTTTCTTTTGAAATAAAATATAGTTTTTTACTCTCCCCTATGGTTTTATTAAAACCAAGATGGGTAGAAAATAATTCGGAAATCCGTGTTCCAAGATGTTTTTTCTTCATTGCAGCATTTGCATCACGGATAATGATCACACCCTTTTCATTCAGTTTTCCTGTGCATTTATTGATAAGTTTTTCCTGCTCATCTTCAGGCATATAATGTAGCACATCGGCCAATATAAAAGCATCACTCTGTGGGATTTCAGTTCGGCTTACATCAGCATGATGAAATTGGATATTATCATTTTTCAGGGCACAATGATTGGCAGTATCTATTTTATCCCGGTCGTAATCATATGCCATGATCCTTCGCTGCGGAGCAAGTAAATGAAACATATACGACATCAATCCATAGCCGCAGCCAATATCTGTAAGCAGGCCATTTTCGGGAAGGTGCTTATGAAATGGGAGATAGTTATCTTCCATCCTTATCTTTATTTTCATGTACCATTCAAGAACAGGCCCGCGATAAAGAAAACTTCTGATAAGTTTTTTCCTGAAAAACACCGGAGTTTCCAGGCTTGACCTGATGACGGCATATTCTGTTTTCATGTATTTCCGTACGGATTTTTGATGTAGCAAGAAGGCTATCTTTGATCAGGGGATCATCCTGCTTGATCCTTGGCAGGATGGTCATGGTGCTGGTAGAGGTTTTGAGGAATGGTTCAAATTTGGGCATGGTATTTCCTGAACCATAAGAAATAATTGGAAGTATTTCCAGGTTCAGCTCTTTCGCAATGTGGAAGGCTCCCTGGTGAAAACGGCCGATTCCGAGATTAACAGAACGCGTCCCTTCAGGAAAAACGAAAATAGAATAGCCTTCATTTACCCTGTCGCGAAGCTTATCCATGATAGGATCCAGTCCTTCGGTAACCGGATAAAAATCAGCAAAGCGGATAAACCAGCCGAAAAAGATGCTTTTTTGTACCCAGGGTGCGGTAAGCAGTAGCATCCTGGGGTTTTGCAGAATATTTAAAACAGTATCGAGGTGAGATTGGTGATTACATATAACCACTGCAGGTTTTTTGAAATCCTCCCCACTCCTGTTCCAAAAAATCTTTCTGATATTTACAGATCCGTAAACAATAGTCCAGCAGGCTGCCGAAAGCATCCGGTGAAAGATCAGTTTCTTTTTAGCCAACTTAATGGGCACGGCATATTTGAGTAAAAGCCCGAATACATTCAGAAGGATCACCCCGATAAGAAAGATCAAAAAAGTGTTAACGGAAAAGATAAAATCACGCAAGGTGACCGGCCAATGTCGTTTTCTGCCTTCATGTTCAACCAGGAAACGAAACAGCCGTGGTAAGAGCGTATAAGTGATAAAGATCACAGAAGTTATTCCGATAATGGCCGAAACAGCTATGGACTGAAGGGCCGGATGCCTGGCAAAGATCAACACCCCAATTCCCACCAGGGTAGTGATACCCGAGAGCAGAATGGATGTTTTGTAAGAGTTCAATTTTTTTCGGCCATATTTGTATTCCTGCAAAAGGCCTCGCATGATAAAGATGGCGTAATCGATCCCCAGCCCGAAAATGAATGTTGAGATGATGATATTAAAAATGTTGAACCGGATCCCGAGCAGGCCCATGATCCCCAGGGTCCAGGTCCAACTGATCAGGAGGGGGATCAATGTTATGATTCCCAGTTCAATTCTTCCGAATGACAGGGTCAGGATTAGAAAGACAACAGCCAGTGATAAGATGATCAGCATATTAAAATCATGGCGCAGGCCGTCCATAAAAGAAGAGGTTAAGGACTGCCTGTCGAAGACAATGATGTCGTCCATTTTCTCAAATGCATCATAAATGGCCGGTTTGTCTTCCGGTGCAACTTTAAGCAAAGTGCTTACAAAGGCCAGGCTGTCCTTTTCTGTGATATATTCATCAAGGAAAGCTTCCCTGAGTGGATCAAGAGCAGAGATTTCAAAACTTTTTTCCCCAGGATCGAGAAGTTTAAAAAATTCCGAGAAGGTGTTTTCTTTAAACCTGAATTTTTCTGAGGCGGTACCTATTAAGCTTTTAAGTGCTTCGGATTTTTGCTGATCCCAAAATTCATTCCATCTTTCGATTTTTGAGTTTCGTATGTTTTCCGAAGGATAAAAGGCATGAATTGAAGTATAGGATTTCACAATTCCTGATGCAAGGAGGCTATCCGTAAGCGGGGTAATGCTTTCATTTATTACCAGGGCTTCTTCAAGCTTTTCTGCTGAAGATACCAGGAAGACAGACCGCAGTTTATAACTGGAAATGCTGTCGAGATGGTTTTCACTTCGAATTAGTTTTTCCGTCAAATAGTTCATGTTGTCCATATTGCTTTCAAATTTCACTTTTCCGGAAGTGATAAAAAAGAGAATGAACAGCAGGATAATGGCGAAAAGCAGTTTTCTTTTCCGGTCATATCTGTATGATGCAATGCGCCCGATGAAGGCTGCGAGGCGATTATGCTTATTCCCGGCGGAGGGAACAGTAGCCTGCTTAAAAAAGTGAGGCAATATGGTAAGGGTAAACACTGCTGAAGAAAGCACACTGACAGCTGCAAAAAGTCCAAGATCACGCAGTGCTTCTGATCGCAGTACCAGTAAACACATGAATGCAGAAGCCGTGGTAATGCTGCTCATGATCACAGGGCTGGCGATATCATTGATCACTGTCCTGACAGAGCCGGTTTGCCTCAGGTGAGAAAGGAAGTGCAGGGCATAGTCCACGGATATACCCAGCATCACTGAGCCCAGCCCAAGGGAAATTGCTGAAACCTCAGATTTCAGGAGAAATATGAAGGCGATGGAAAACCCTCCCCCCAGTATTGCCGGTATGAATATCAGGAGAAAGACTGCTTTCCTGCGAAAATACAAACCTATAAATATGATCAGGACAATAGCGGCAATACTTACTGTTTTTATTATATCTGCTTTGATCTGGGATGCATTGCTAACAGATGCAGCCATGGAACCAAAAAAGCTCATGCCCGCCTGTGCCCGGTAATATTCTTCAAGACTGTTGCCAAAGTTGTCCAGCATACTGAGTAATACAGCATTTTCAGAAGTTTCTGTTGAAGGATTGGCCGGTATGATGAAAAATAATAAATTCCTTCTGTCCTTTGAAAGAATATAGTCATTATACAGTTCAAAGTTTTCACTCAGTTTAAGGCTTTCCAGTTTTTTGAGCGCAATGGGAGTTATGCTTAGCGGGTCTTTCAGGATGAACTCACGCATTACAAATCCTCCGGGCGAGATCAAAGCCTGGTAATCGTTCCGGATTGCAAGTGCGACAGCAGAATCGCTGAGCATGTCCTCAATGGTATTATAGTCTTCCTCTTCAAGGAAAAGTGGCAGGTTCTCATAGAAAAGCCTGTAAATTTCTGATATGGATCCGGGTGATACTTTGCTTTCTATTGATGATATGTATGAGGCTGCATCAGTATTCTCCAGTGAGTCGATCAGGGATTCGGCAAAATCGATCAGCAGACCGGGGCCTGGCTTCCGCATCTTGCTCAGATTGAGTGATACAAACGACAAGTCTGTCGGCAAATTTTGAATGTTGCAGTACAGTAATCAGCTTGCGGTTTTTCTCACTGGCAGGGATCACCCGGTTAATATCTTCCTCCAGCCTGATCTGTGATCCAAACCATGCTTCCGTTCCGAGCAGGATCAAAAACAAGATTACAAAGGCCGTACGATGCCTGTGAAAAAAATCGTATATGAGCGTAAATACCCGTCCCATTTCTGCTATTTGCTTTTTGAATTGTCAGCTGCTTTTCCTGTTGGATGCTTCCTGAAAAAAAGCAGTGCAAGATAAGTGATAAATCCCAAAGCCAGTGCCAGTACCACGCCAAAAATGAGAGAACCTATGATATACTGAAATAGGTTGTTGGTCACAAATTCCAGGGTAATCCCGTTGTGGAAGTCAATTCCCACTCCTTTTCCCAATACGATACCTCCGGTAATGTAACTCAGGTAGAGAATTACAGGGATCATAGGAGGTATGCTGATATTTGATACAGCCAGCACGATGATCTTGTTCAGTCTGAAGGCAATGGCGATGCCGAGGGCAATGGCCATCTGCCAGCCCCAAACGGGAGCCACTCCCATGAATACACCTACCATTACAGAAGCCACCTTTATACCATTGGTTTCTTCGGGGTTGAATAATTCTTTACGGATAAAAGCCTTGAATTTTTTATAGGTCATTTCTGAAAAGAAGAGATAAGGCCTGTAAAATAACAGGGCGAGGATCACCAGCACAGTATTCAATACGCTGATCCTGAAAAAGTCGGTGAATGGCCTGAAGTGACTTATCCTTTTGCCTTTCGGAGGGTAAAAAACCTTAATGGGAACAGGAATTATATTGATCTTTTTCCAGGCAGCCCGCACAAGTACTTCCACCTCAAATTCGAAGCGGCGTGTAACAAAAGCAATGGAATTAAGTTTCTCAAGCGGATACAGGCGGAACCCGCATTGTGTGTCGGGAAGCCTGATACCTGTGGTGACGGAAAACCAGAAATTTGAAAACCTGAAACCAAAATTGCTTTTTCCGGGTGCCCCGGCATCTTCCATGTTCCTGACTCCGACAATCAGTGTATCAGGATTGTTTTCAAGGGCTTTCAGAAAAAATCGGTAGGTCTGAGGTAAAATGCTGGCCGTCAGAATCTATGCTGATGGCATAGCGGTAACCAAGTTTAATGGATTTTTCAAAGCCTTTTCGTAAAGCGTATCCTTTCCCTTTATTTTTGGCATAAGCGATAATCACAATTTGTGAATATGGGCGAAGGATTTCAGAAGTTGAATCTGTTGAACCATCATCCACAACGATGATGTGGTTGGTATAATTCAGGATGTCGTCAAGAACGCCTGCAAGTGTTCCCTCATTATTATAAGTAGGGACAATAACACAACAATCACTGTGTTCGAAAGCTTTATTATCTGTTGATATCAATGACGGCCTATTCCTCCATTAGTTTATCAGCTTCGGCATTGGCCCATGTGGTGATCACCCCGATCTCCTCGTCTGAAAGCGCTCTGTCAGGGTAGTTCTTGAGATATTTTTTCGTTGGCATTGTTTTTTCCTTCACCTCTTCGCTGATTGCATTGAGTTTGCTGATCTTTTTCGTGATTTTATAATCTTCCCACTTTGAAAAATTAAGTTTGCCTTTGGCTTTCATATTTCCAGCTTCACTGGTGTGGCAATCGAAGCATGAACGCTCGAGTAAGGTCATCACTTCATCAGGCCAGCCCAGATCCAGGTCTTCAGCAACAGGTTCAGCAAGCGGACCTGAGACAGGATTTTGCGCTGCAACAAATAAAATGATTGCCAGCACAGGGATTAAGCTTATCAGGATTATCTTTTTCATGATATTAAATTTTTATTTAGGAATTAACAAAAATAAGGAAAATAATAGCAAAATTATTATTAGATCCTGAAGATATTTGTGTCAACCATACTTTATCCAATAAACTTTCAGGCTAATTCAAATATTCCTTTAAACTTAAAGAAAATCCGTGTGTCAAGGGAAATACTGGCCTTAAACAAAAGCATATTATCCTCTGTAAAAGAGAAACTTCCGCTAAACAGGACCTCCTGCTCCCGGGGATCGATCATATTCAGGAACTTGATATTGTTTCCATCTTTAAGCAGCACTTCTCTTTTTGCAATGATACCTGCTACTTCCTTAACAATGTGGATGAGACAAACGCCGGGTACTACGGGCTGCCCCGGGAAATGGCCTTTGAAAATATCATGATCAGGATCAAAGCTAATAACGGCATCAAACTCATCCTCCCTGATGCTTTGATTGCTGATGGTAAATAGATCCTGCAGGTCCATTTGGCAAAGTTAATGCTAATCTGTTAATAGTATTGGGATATGAGACGGCTTATGAATTATGGATTATGAATTATGGATTATGAATTATGGATTATGGATTATGGATTATGAATGTTGGATTAAAATCCGGAGCTTGATCATTACGTAATTCAACACCCAACACTCAACACCTATTACTATTCAACAAGCTTCAGGCTAAAACGCAGCCTCAAGCCTCGCTGTTCAATCAGGATGTTTTCCGGGCTGTTGTTGATTTTCTTTGCGGATAGCGTAATGGTAACCCGATCCTTTCCCCTGAGGCCTCCGATGTTTACTATTTCGGAATAAGGCTCAATGAGGTTCCTGCTTAAATAAGCATCGCGGCCTTTATAGGAGTCGAGCATTGTCATGATCCTGCTGCCGTCTTTCTTTAAATAAGTTTTAGAAGCACCTCTGCCTGATCCGGGACTGAGCAACATACTGAAATATTTTTCCATGCTGTTCAGGAGGATCTTTCTGTCGAGTTGTGAATAGATGTTATTGGCCCGTAATTCCATCTTGTTGCCATCTGTTTCAGGCTGCAATTCGAAATCGAAAAAATTAAGGCCCAGTTCACTGAAGAAAGCTACTTTGTAAGATCCGTTTTCGAAGGCTTTGATCATCATCAGCCCCGCGAATTCATGGCCATTCACACTCAGATCCGACTTATACAATGCTTTTTTAAAGCCGGGGGAGAATGCCTGTAATTCACGGTATTCTACACCAGAGATTTCTGTCTTTCCGGCCTTTTGATACTGCGACATATAGCATCCGCCGGGAATAAGCAGGATCAGGCTAATGCAGATCAAATATATGCTCCGGAATTTCTTCATTCAGGCTTTTGTTAATGAATCGGATATGGGTGTAATCCCCCGATCTTTCGATCATATAAAGTTCATCTACCGAATAATCATTCTTATTTACAAACAGGCGGATCTTCGAAAGAAATTCTTTCATGCCGGGATCCAGTGGGGTCAGCTCAAGCATATAGGTGGAAGGATCTTCAAAGTATTCAAAATCAAAGTTTTTGCTTTCCAGTATGGTGCCGATCACCATGCTCAGCATGATATTATTTATCTCCCTGAACATCCTGTTGGAGGCAGCATCATAGCTGTTCGTTTTGTTTTCATCCTGGATGAGGATGGTATCATGATTGAAAATGATCAGATAGAAAAAGGGTTTACTATATTCCCAGCGCAACTGATTCTCTTTTTGAAAGTAAAACTTTCCTTCACTTTGAACATCCTCTTCAAGAAAACTTAATCGCTTGATCTGTACAAAATCACTTGAGATGCTACTTGTTTGCTGTGATGTCTCGATTACCTTCTGCCGAAGCAGGCCGGGATATTTTACAGGAACATAGTTTTCCTGCGCCCCGACATTCATGAACAGAAAGCTGGCAATCAGCAAGACAAGAGTGCAAAGGCTGTATTTCTTCATATCATTTATCCACATTGTTCACGAGTTTGATGTTAAGGGCCATGTTGCTGCTGAAATTGAATTTTGCATCCTTGTACTTCGCAGGGCCCAACTTGCCCCTGGCATCATTTGAAAAGCCAAACGGCTCTTTCGGGATCCCTGCATCCCTCTTGTCCAATTCCCCGTTTCCGTTTATGTCCTGGAATACGGATATTGCATATTCACCTGGCGGGACATCCTTAAAAACAATGTTTTTAGTGTCGGAATCAATGGGAACAATTTTGAGGAGGAAAGCAAGATCAGGGTTCATATAGCTTTCCTTATTATCATAAACCGCAATATATAAGTCACCGCCTGTTGGGCTAATATTTGTTATCGTGAGCTTTAGCTCTCCTGAAGACAGAAGACAGAAGACAGAAGACAGAAGAATGCAGAGAGAAATTACAATTTTCATTTATTCTTTATATGCTTTAATGTTCAGTAATTCTTCAGGCGAAACGATTTCGTAACCTGCCATGCTGATCTTTTCAATAAGTGTTTTCAATATGGGAATGATACGTTCATTATTATCATGAAACAGGATCATCCCACCAGGCTTAAGACGCCTGAATATCCGTTTTATTGTTTTGTCATTGTTTCTACTTACGGTATCAAAGGACCTTATGCTCCAACCAAGCACCGTATAATCCAATAATCGTGCAGCTCTGGCAATATTTGGATTGCTTACCCCAAAAGGCGGCCTGAAAAAAGCCACCCTCTTCCCTGTCACCCTTTCAATGAGTTCCTCATTTTTCTGAAGGTCTTCCTTAACTTTCCCGGTACCCAAAAACCCGAAGTACTTCTTATGCGAGTATGAATGGTTGCCAATGATGTGTCCTTCATTGATCATTCGTTTCACAATTTCTTCATTTCCCTCAATATTTTTCCCAACCAGGAAAAAACCGGCTTTGATATCATGCTGTTTCAGGAGATCAAGAACCCAGGGGGGTGATGATCTTATCAGGCCCATCGTCGAATGTAATTGAAACTTTTTTGGTGTCAGCACTTCCCGAACACAAGGCTTGAATATACAAGCCGGAACAAACACAAAATGACCCGGCAAGCAGCACAACGATATTAACAAGGATCAACAGGAGTATAAGCCAGATGTTCAAAAAAAGAAAACTCCCAAGCCAATACTACGATCAGCACAGAGAGTATAAGAATAAGCAGAAAGATCTTCCTGTAAGCTAACATGCCGAAAGAAGGATTAATGCATGGTTGG
>Ga0255420_10251_pt1 | contig 12480 bp, 5 predicted proteins | sample ANMaggSeSYBR02I3_FD_182630 | JGI IMG/M metagenome (GOLD analysis project Ga0255420, IMG submission 182630) | Sediment cell enrichment communities from methane seep in Santa Monica Basin, California, United Staets - ANME aggregate JGI... | ecosystem: Environmental > Aquatic > Marine > Cold seeps >...
TCATCGAATACCACCATCAGAAATAGCACGATCAAAGACTGCACATCTTTGGGTATATCACTTAACTCAAATGATTCTTCGATAGAAAATTGTGAAATTCAAAATAATGGCGGCGGCATCAATGTTGGGTTAAGAAACAACACTATAATTCATAATAAGATACGAAGTAGTACTGGTCGTCTTGGCGCAGCCGGTCTGGCTATAAGTGGTTCAGGCCACTACTTGAGACACAACCTCATGACGGATAACAAATACAATTTTAGTATTGGGGGAACGACGCTTGCAGATTTGGCGAGTTATGACATCGATAGCACCAATTTTGTGAATGATAATCCGATTGTTTACTGGGTCGATCGACATGACGAAAAAGTTCCTAGCAATGTCGGTTATATAGGGATAATAGACTGCACTGAGATAACTGTTCAGGAACTTAATATTGAGAACAACGGCGAGGGAATATTGATTGCTTACACAAGCGGATCGACAGTCGAAGGCAATAATTTCTCAAATAACAGAAAGGGTATCGTTCTTCGTAATTCAAATGAAAACGTCATTACAGGAAACACCGCTGACAACAATCTTTGGCATGGCGCTTATCCTCATGGTTCCGGCATAGCTCTAAGTTGGTCATCCAATAACGATATCATTGGCAATACCGCCAAATCTAATGGGGATGGTGGCATTGGTCTATCTAATTTTTCTAGCGATAACAGGCTGCTTCATAATACGCTAGTTTCAAATGGGTGGGGAATCAACATAGATGTGTATTCAACGAGCAACTTGGTCCAATCCAATATCGCCAACGAAAATAGAAACGATGGAATTCGGCTGGGGGTTGGCAGCAACTATAATCAATTAATAGGCAACCAAGTCAATCAAAATTATTTAAGAGGTATAGGGTGCTACCGTTCCGACTATAATACATTGAAAGAAAATCAGGTAGAATGGAATTTTTATGGGATCAATTTTACCAATTGCAATTATAATTTATTGGAACATAACCAATCATGCAATAATGATTTGCACGGTATCTCTATTACTGGATCCTTTAATGAAATAAATTGGAATACATTCTGCTCCAATGGGGAGGGAGGCACAAATTATTATGATATCTCTAACCAAGGCAATAACTCAGGGGATGATAATTTGTGCGAAACCGTCAACGACGGTTGGAACGACGAAGGCACAACGGGGTGTACCTACGACTACACAATGCCATATACGCAGGATTACAATGACCTTTTAGATACTTATGCACCATTGTTGGTTCTACATGGGGAGGAACCCTTCTTGCCAAAGACCATACAAAGTATGACAAAAGAGAGCGACTTAATTGATTATTCCTTAGTATATGATGAAGAGGATGTTCATCTTTGTAGTTTGGCTGGCAAAGATGAACAATTCTATTTAGATCTAAGGGGTGCCGATGCAGGTGTAGAAACAATTTGGGATGAACTCGAAGTTCCTGATGGATCTCGGTTCAATTTGGTATATGACACCAATATTTATGCCAGATACGTGGAACCTGATAACCAACATATTGTTTTGCAATATTGGTTTTTTTACCCTTATAATGTGGCCAAAACTCAGCTATCAGGATTTGCAACAAAAAGTGGCCATGAGGGTGATTGGGAGATGATTCAAGTCGTATTAGACAAGCTTTCCCAAAAACCCAAATGGGTCACGTTCTCTTATCATACCGTAGGCAAAACAGTTAATTCGGAAAAATTAAATTGGCATGAAGAGACACACCCGATTGTCTATGTAGCCAAGGGAAGCCATGGGAGTTACCCAAAACCCGGCAGCTCAACATGGATACCGGGCATTTTTGTCGTAACATTTGATACCTGTGCCCATTTATGGGAGGGAAACGTCCTTAAGCCTCAAGGTTTGTCATGTCCGGAAGGTGCACTTGTGTGTTACGATTATAAATTATCACCAATTGATGACCGAACCGTTTGGGTCAATTTCGAAGGAAGATGGGGAGAGATTCACACGATTACAAGTTTTTTTACCGATTCTTGCATGGGACCCCGGAGCCCGGCGAAGATCAAGTATGGCGATGCCCCGAATAGATGGCAAAATCCATTGGACTGGGCTGAAAATCCAAAGTGTTCGGCCCTTTTTGCCGCAGCTCTAAGTCCTGTCGATTTGCATGTGTATGATAATCACGGAAATCATGTCGGCTTGACACCATCCGGTGACATCGAAGCAACGATCCCGGGGGCCTATAATTACCTGCCATCCGAGGACGGACCGGAGGCAGTATTCATGTTTACCCCAGAGGATTTGCAGGTGGTTATCGAAGCGACAGATGCGGGCGAGTTTGATTTTGTATTTACGCGTTATGATAGGGACACATCTGTCAAGAAAACGGTAATATATGAAAATATTCCGATTAACTCCAACAGTAGGGCGAGAGTAGTAATCAACGAAGTAAATACAAATTTTATGATGGAAGTCGATTTCGATGGTAACGGAATTTTTGATCAATCGAAATTACCGGACGATGTCATTACCGAGTTAAATTCTAAAGGGCCATTTAGTACAGGGAATCAACCACCGATTGCGGAGGCTGGTTCCGATGAGGTTGTCACTGTCGGAGCTGAATGCTTGGCAGATGTGATCCTGAATGGCAGCGGGTCTTCTGATCCTGACGGCGATTCCTTAACCTACATGTGGACTTGGGATGGCGGTTCAATAACGGGAATCGACCCGACCATCCAATTACCGCCAGGTGTGTACACCATTACGCTGGTTGTTAACGATGGGACTGCGGATTCTGAACCAGATACAGTGGAGATAACTGTAAATGATAGCACTGCGCCAGAGATCAGTGTAACACTCAGCCCTAATATTCTATGGCCCCCAAACCACAAGATGGTCCCTATTGAAGCGGCAGTAACAGCTACAGACCAATGCGAGTCTTCTCCTCTTATTGTGCTTGAGTCTATTACCATGAATGAAGGAGCTGAAGCCAGCGCTTACGACTCTAATTATGACTCAACAGTAAGTGACGGCCAAACAATGAACGACATCCAGAATGCCGAAATTGGGGCTGCAGACTACAGCTTTTCTCTAAGAGCTGAAAGGTTAGGCACTGGCACCGGTCGAATCTACACTATTACTTATTCTGCCACTGACGCCTCTGGCAACAGTACCTCTGCGAGTGCCACTGTAACGGTCCCGCATAACCAATAATAACCAAATCTATGAACCATAAAAGGCAGGGTCATTCACTTGGCCCTGCTTTTTTTCTCAAAACCATCAAACATTTTAGTCATAACTTTTTTTGCAGTATCGTCAGATGCATAACAAGCTAAGCATTTCTCTTTTAGAGTGTTTTCAACGACCCATTTGTTAAGATTTATAGTGTCAACCATCTGTTTTACAAGAATCTCTATGGATTCAAAAATAGACCTTACAGCACCTTTTGCATCCATTGGTTGGGCATCCAAATATTGATATGCCATATCGTATGCAGTTCTAACAGCACTATATCGTGGGTTATCTAAAGCTATTAAAGTCGAAAACCTATTTCGCTCAAACTCTTCATCTACAAAATAGTGTACACCACATTTTTCGTCTAATTGATAGCCCAAATTTTCTTCTGAAAGTGCTCTTGAAACAAAACCTTTCCATTTGTCCGCACTTTCCTGAAGGTTCGAACTGACAAGGGTTTTATATATAACAGTTATTGAATCGAGTAAGTCTCTAAGCTCATTTTTTTTAAAGAATTCTGGTACACTATAGGATGCAACGATAAAAGGAAGTTCGGCACCGATTTCTAACTGTATTGAGTGTGTGATACGTTTTTCGTGATATTTATCGAGTGACTCCCAGTAATAAGCTGCTAACCTATTCCTGAATCTCTTACTATCTTTTAAAGGTTCAGAACGGTCTAAATATAAAAGGCTAAATCTCATACCTTCATTCATAAATAAACTCCTATTCAAAATCAAATGATGAGCTAACCAGTTGCCAGTTTCAATTTACATGCGGTTAATTAAATTCTTTATCCACGACATGCATGTCTCAATAGCCCAGTTAGTTTGTTGAGGGGTAAGTTGGGGCATTTCTTCACTTCCGGCTCCATGACCGAATGGGTTTCTAACAAAAGTAAAAAAAAACTTTAATGCATCTTTCTCCCAAGAGTTAATAAATTCACCGTTTTTTTTGCTGCCTAAATTATCAATATAGTTATGTGCACCTTTTTCACCTCTATGTGTCCATTCTTTTTGATCAGAGATGATTTTAATTGTGCTTTCCAAAGCCCTAGCGGCATAAAAAGATGGATCTCTGCCATTACTATCTCTCCGGTCAATGGATTCCTTCATATCTATATCCACGTTTTTCCACAATGGATCTTTAGTAATACTCCAGAACTCTTTTTCAATTTGTTCTTCAACTAGTTCATCATCAGCAATCTGAATAAAGCCATTGTGGTAGTTAAGTTTGTAGCCAGCTCGTCTCAATCGTTCGTTAATTTCATCAACTGACGCATCAAAGTTACTATTTAGTAATTTGTTATATGCTTTTACGCCATCTTCTCTATTGCCCGGCAATCTGAAACCGCTGTTTTTGATAAATTTATCTTTCTGTCTTGCATTAAATAATTCCTTTGCAAGATTTTGATTTATCTTAGTTAGTTCCTCTTCTTTTTCTCGAAATGCCAATTCAATAAAACTAATACGCTCTTTCATAAAACGGTCTGCTGAAACAGTGCCGTCATAGTTTGCAAAAACAAAATCTTTACATACTTTATCCATGTGCCACGAACCAGATTGTGTTTGTATCTTACCACTCCAATTAGTCGGGAATGCATAGTATTTCGGAGATAACTCTGATAACCCCAATTCCATGCTAAGTTTGTCATGAATTGCTGTCCATCTTACTTTTGCGTGTGCACTTTCTTTTCCGTTAATCCAGTACGGAAATAGCTGCTCGCTGATTATACGATAACCGTTACCCGCAAATCAGGGCTATACCCTGAAAGTTTAGAATCATAAGGCAGTTTAATCAACATATTTACTATACACTTTGTTTCTATGATATCTAATATGATATTACAATATTCTGCAAAATTGTGCTATGGCAAGGTACATGTAGCATGCCCAACAAATAGACCAAATGGAAGGGATTGGGTAATGAATACTGAAGAAAAATTCAAGAAAGCATTGAAATATGCAGAGAATTCAATAAAAATGAAGTATGGTAGCCTTAAAGATTTACCTCCCGAATTAGCTAACACAGTTTGCAACATTTATTTTAAATTCTGTTTTTCATCAATAACATACTTGCAATTGACTTGATGTGGTGATATTGGCAAAAATCATAGATTTTTACAAACCCAATTTTATGGGATATTCTCAATCACCAGTCCGAATTTTCTTGACATTACAAGGTGTCCGTGGTATTTAAACTATAATATTGTGCTCACATGAAGCTCAATCCCACTCCCACAATTACTTTTCCTTAACTGTTTTTGGCAATTTCTACCTATCGTTGAATCGTGCTCAATTTCTAAATGCTCTTTCCTCTAAAAGATGCTGGTTTTTCTCAAATTTAATCTATCAATTTAGGTAAAGGTTAATATGGAGAAACCCCTCAAATTGTACATACCCTGCTTCTGACAGGACGCTTGTTCTGTTAGAAGTCTGTCTCCATATTCAAAATCGAATTAATCATTCAGAATTCACATACGGAGTGCGTTCAAAAAAATACTAATTTAGTACAGATCTATCAATATTAAAAACATAGTAACCCATCTTTGTAGGTTTTAAGGTAAAAACAGGCTAAAATGCCGTTTATCTGCAAATGCCCAAAATATAATAATAGTAATATTAGCCAGTTACGGCAAATGGGGGTGCAAAATATCCAATGTAGTGCCATAAAATGATTACAAGGGGTTGACATAGACGCGTCTCTTTGAAATATACAAAAGTATGTATATTAGAAGAACAACAATCAAAAGCCGGAAAAATGGTGAACCGTATTACACATATCGATTAGTTGAATCAGTTCGTACTTTAAAGGGTGTACGCCAGCACACATTACTTAATCTTGGAAGCAATTTTTCCTGTCCAAGAGAATCGTGGCCCGATCTTGCCAGGCGTATTGGTGAAATCATAAGTGGTCAAAAGCAGTTGTTTCCGCCAGCTTCTGATTTGGAAGATGCGGCACAACGTTATGCGGCGTTGATCATCCAGTCCAAAAACCGGGCAGACGGAATTGACGGCGATAGCACTACTTCTTCGGACTATCGCAATGTAGACATAAGTACGTTAGAATTTATGAGGCCGCGCAGTATAGGTATTGAGCATGTAGCCTATGAGGCTTTGCGGCAGCTGAAATTGGACAAGAAGTTGCAGGAATTGGGGTTGAATAAGCATCAGCTATGCACGGCAATAGGAACGGTGATTGGCCGTATAATCGAGCCCGGCAGCGAGTTAGCTACCCATTACTGGTTGCAGCATCATACCGGGCTTGGCGAACTGCTTGGATATGATTATGAAAGTATGAAGTTGACGAGAATGTATCAGATATCTGATATACTTTTAAAGCATAAGCAAGAACTGGAACAACATCTTTATGAGCGTCAACGTTCTATATTTCAATTCGAGGAAACCATCACTTTATATGATTTGACCAATACATATTTTGAAGGCAGCGGCAAGTACAATGATTTGGCTGCTAATGGACATTCCAAGGAAAAGCGGACAGATTGTCCTCTGGTTACGCTGGGTCTGGTACTGGACAGCAGCGGCTTTCCTATACGAAGCAAGGTATTTGCAGGTAATGCCAGTGAACCGCAGACCCTTGCTGAGATGATCAAGGGGCTTAAAGGATCACCGCTTAAGCAGGCTGAAAGCACAGAGCAGCAACAACTTTTTAAACAAAGAAAACCGACAGTAGTAATGGATGCCGGTATTGCTACCGAAGACAATATTAACTGGCTAAAGAAAGAACAATACCACTATCTCGTGGTAAGTAGGAAGCGCCACCGGGAGTTTTCAGAAAAAGAAGCTGTTGTAGTCAAGAAAGATAAAAATTGTACAGTTAAAGCCTATAAGAAAATAAATTATAAAACCGGTGAAGTTGAGCTTTATTGTCATTCCACCAGGCGTGAAGACAAAGAAAGAGCTATTTATAATCGTTTTTCCACCCGCTTTGAAGAAGCTTTGGACAAACTGGATTTCGGTTTGCATAAAAAGGGCTGTGTCAAGAAATACGACAAGGTCCTTGTAAGTTTAGGACGTCTTAAACAGAAGTATTCCAGAGCAGCTAAGAATTATCGAATTACTGTCAAAAAAGATAAAAAAACAGGAAACGCTGTCCGGATTGTCCGGGAAAGAAAGCAATCACCGAATTCAACAGATTCACATCCCGGCGTATATTGTTTACGCACCAATCAGGACACATGGGACGAAGCGACTCTTTGGCGGACATACACAATGCTGACCGATCTGGAGGCCGTTTTTCGCAGTTTAAAATCCGAGCTTGGATTACGTCCGGTTTTTCATCAAAGAACCAAAAGAGTATCCGGCCATCTGTTTATTACGTTGCTGGCCTATCATTTAATTCATACAATAAGATGTCAACTCAAAATGAAAAATATTCACTCAAGCTGGTCTGATTTGAGAAAACAGTTAAAAGGTCAGGATCGAATAACAGTATCAATGAAATGCCAAAATGGCGAGACAGTCCATATCAGAAAAAGCACACGTCCAGAACCAAGGCAGCAGGTTATTTATGACGCATTAGGATTGTCTCATTATCCAGGCAGGACAATTAAAAAGGTAGTATCTGTATAAAAGTAATATTTGTAGTGCCATACAGCATGGGTTCAAAGAGACAACCTATTGCTTTTACGATACTTTGTTAATTGAACCTACAAAGATGGGGTAAGATGAGGGAGGGAGTAAGATGAAAACTTTAAGATTTTTGTTGCCTCTTATAATCCTTTTTGTTGGTATGGCTTCCCTAACTAACGATGTGAACGCTTATTTGAATGAAAATGAAATCTGCATTTGCGAGGATAGTAATGACTGCACCGATGCCTTAAAAGATGAGTACTGTAGCATCGTGAATCTTGCTGATAATATAGAGCATGGAATGGGATGGTTTCTATACGATTTAGGAGATATTTCGAATAAAGTGTTTGATTGTAAAGGAAACACTATATCGGATTCTTCGGGGTTATATTTTAATAGTAGCCACAACAATACTATACAAAACAGCAATATTACCATAAACCTATAATATAAATGTTTATTCGCGTTATAAAAAGGGCTGTGAGATGCTTCAGGCTGGCCGTTTATTATTTGTGAAGGGTAGGACAAAGAGGAAAGCACCTTGTTGTTCACACATTATCAACAAAATGCGTTGTTATTAATAAAAATTGAAAGATTAACAACAAAAGAAAAGGCGGAACCATTTGCTGACCCTGCCTTCTAATGTTTGAATATCTCAGTAGTATATAAACATTTTAAGGTATATTAAAAGCTGACATATATTAGATATCGCCCGCTATGCCCTGAAAACTGGGATTGAGGATATCACAAATTTATATGGCCTTTAATAATTCCAGCTTTGGAGGAATCTGCAATTTTTATAGCAGGAAAACTGTTAATAGATCCATGATATATCACAGCTTCAAGGAAGTCCGCTCGAATGATGATATCACAGGTTTCTATAACTCGTATTTTTTAACCAATTTGGAATTATGGCCGGATAAAAAGATGTTGGATAATCCGCAATTTTGGAGGCTAGAAATATTTAAGACTGCCAGAAGATATATACAATAAGTTGCGATTTTTCCTTCATAGCCAAAGATACAATTCAGCAAAAGTAAGGATTGCGTAGCCGATGCCCGGCGCCGATGACTACATGAAAGATCCGGAATATCCAGTCAAAGCCTACTTTTAAGAATAATCCCAACCCAAAATTGTCGAAAATATGTCAATTATTGGAAACAATACTGTTGGCACCACAACCGCCATCGGGTATATGTGTCTCTAGTGTCACTATTTTGACATAAATGGGAAGCGAAAATCGGAAGACACCATATTTTGTGAATAATTTCATTACCGTACACAATATGGATTTGTTGACTTATTCGCTCCAAAAAAACAACTTCTTATCATTTTATCATTATCATTTAATAGCAGTAATCGTTGGTTGGAGGCCAAAAGAGCCGCATACAAGATATTGAGGTTTTGAGAAAAAAAGCAGGGCCAAGTGAATGACCCTGCCTTTTATGGTTCATAGATTTGGTTATTATTGGTTATGCGGGACCGTTACAGTGGCACTCGCAGAGGTACTGTTGCCAGAGGCGTCAGTGGCAGAATAAGTAATAGTGTAGATTCGACCGGTGCCAGTGCCTAACCTTTCAGCTCTTAGAGAAAAGCTGTAGTCTGCAGCCCCAATTTCGGCATTCTGGATGTCGTTCATTGTTTGGCCGTCACTTACTGTTGAGTCATAATTAGAGTCGTAAGCGCTGGCTTCAGCTCCTTCATTCATGGTAATAGACTCAAGCACAATAAGAGGAGAAGACTCGCATTGGTCTGTAGCTGTTACTGCCGCTTCAATAGGGACCATCTTGTGGTTTGGGGGCCATAGAATATTAGGGCTGAGTGTTACACTGATCTCTGGCGCAGTGCTATCATTTACAGTTATCTCCACTGTATCTGGTTCAGAATCCGCAGTCCCATCGTTAACAACCAGCGTAATGGTGTACACACCTGGCGGTAATTGGATGGTCGGGTCGATTCCCGTTATTGAACCGCCATCCCAAGTCCACATGTAGGTTAAGGAATCGCCGTCAGGATCAGAAGACCCGCTGCCATTCAGGATCACATCTGCCAAGCATTCAGCTCCGACAGTGACAACCTCATCGGAACCAGCCTCCGCAATCGGTGGTTGATTCCCTGTACTAAATGGCCCTTTAGAATTTAACTCGGTAATGACATCGTCCGGTAATTTCGATTGATCAAAAATTCCGTTACCATCGAAATCGACTTCCATCATAAAATTTGTATTTACTTCGTTGATTACTACTCTCGCCCTACTGTTGGAGTTAATCGGAATATTTTCATATATTACCGTTTTCTTGACAGATGTGTCCCTATCATAACGCGTAAATACAAAATCAAACTCGCCCGCATCTGTCGCTTCGATAACCACCTGCAAATCCTCTGGGGTAAACATGAATACTGCCTCCGGTCCGTCCTCGGATGGCAGGTAATTATAGGCCCCCGGGATCGTTGCTTCGATGTCACCGGATGGTGTCAAGCCGACATGATTTCCGTGATTATCATACACATGCAAATCGACAGGACTTAGAGCTGCGGCAAAAAGGGCCGAACACTTTGGATTTTCAGCCCAGTCCAATGGATTTTGCCATCTATTCGGGGCATCGCCATACTTGATCTTCGCCGGGCTCCGGGGTCCCATGCAAGAATCGGTAAAAAAACTTGTAATCGTGTGAATCTCTCCCCATCTTCCTTCGAAATTGACCCAAACGGTTCGGTCATCAATTGGTGATAATTTATAATCGTAACACACAAGTGCACCTTCCGGACATGACAAACCTTGAGGCTTAAGGACGTTTCCCTCCCATAAATGGGCACAGGTATCAAATGTTACGACAAAAATGCCCGGTATCCATGTTGAGCTGCCGGGTTTTGGGTAACTCCCATGGCTTCCCTTGGCTACATAGACAATCGGGTGTGTCTCTTCATGCCAATTTAATTTTTCCGAATTAACTGTTTTGCCTACGGTATGATAAGAGAACGTGACCCATTTGGGTTTTTGGGAAAGCTTGTCTAATACGACTTGAATCATCTCCCAATCACCCTCATGGCCACTTTTTGTTGCAAATCCTGATAGCTGAGTTTTGGCCACATTATAAGGGTAAAAAAACCAATATTGCAAAACAATATGTTGGTTATCAGGTTCCACGTATCTGGCATAAATATTGGTGTCATATACCAAATTGAACCGAGATCCATCAGGAACTTCGAGTTCATCCCAAATTGTTTCTACACCTGCATCGGCACCCCTTAGATCTAAATAGAATTGTTCATCTTTGCCAGCCAAACTACAAAGATGAACATCCTCTTCATCATATACTAAGGAATAATCAATTAAGTCGCTCTCTTTTGTCATACTTTGTATGGTCTTTGGCAAGAAGGGTTCCTCCCCATGTAGAACCAACAATGGTGCATAAGTATCTAAAAGGTCATTGTAATCCTGCGTATATGGCATTGTGTAGTCGTAGGTACACCCCGTTGTGCCTTCGTCGTTCCAACCGTCGTTGACGGTTTCGCACAAATTATCATCCCCTGAGTTATTGCCTTGGTTAGAGATATCATAATAATTTGTGCCTCCCTCCCCATTGGAGCAGAATGTATTCCAATTTATTTCATTAAAGGATCCAGTAATAGAGATACCGTGCAAATCATTATTGCATGATTGGTTATGTTCCAATAAATTATAATTGCAATTGGTAAAATTGATCCCATAAAAATTCCATTCTACCTGATTTTCTTTCAATGTATTATAGTCGGAACGGTAGCACCCTATACCTCTTAAATAATTTTGATTGACTTGGTTGCCTATTAATTGATTATAGTTGCTGCCAACCCCCAGCCGAATTCCATCGTTTCTATTTTCGTTGGCGATATTGGATTGGACCAAGTTGCTCGTTGAATACACATCTATGTTGATTCCCCACCCATTTGAAACTAGCGTATTATGAAGCAGCCTGTTATCGCTAGAAAAATTAGATAGACCAATGCCACCATCCCCATTAGATTTGGCGGTATTGCCAATGATATCGTTATTGGATGACCAACTTAGAGCTATGCCGGAACCATGAGGATAAGCGCCATGCCAAAGATTGTTGTCAGCGGTGTTTCCTGTAATGACGTTTTCATTTGAATTACGAAGAACGATACCCTTTCTGTTATTTGAGAAATTATTGCCTTCGACTGTCGATCCGCTTGTGTAAGCAATCAATATTCCCTCGCCGTTGTTCTCAATATTAAGTTCCTGAACAGTTATCTCAGTGCAGTCTATTATCCCTATATAACCGACATTGCTAGGAACTTTTTCGTCATGTCGATCGACCCAGTAAACAATCGGATTATCATTCACAAAATTGGTGCTATCGATGTCATAACTCGCCAAATCTGCAAGCGTCGTTCCCCCAATACTAAAATTGTATTTGTTATCCGTCATGAGGTTGTGTCTCAAGTAGTGGCCTGAACCACTTATAGCCAGACCGGCTGCGCCAAGACGACCAGTACTACTTCGTATCTTATTATGAATTATAGTGTTGTTTCTTAACCCAACATTGATGCCGCCGCCATTATTTTGAATTTCACAATTTTCTATCGAAGAATCATTTGAGTTAAGTGATATACCCAAAGATGTGCAGTCTTTGATCGTGCTATTTCTGATGGTGGTATTCGATGA
>Ga0255420_10256_pt1 | contig 12420 bp, 12 predicted proteins | sample ANMaggSeSYBR02I3_FD_182630 | JGI IMG/M metagenome (GOLD analysis project Ga0255420, IMG submission 182630) | Sediment cell enrichment communities from methane seep in Santa Monica Basin, California, United Staets - ANME aggregate JGI... | ecosystem: Environmental > Aquatic > Marine > Cold seeps >...
AGGGGAGATGAAGAAGGGGTTGTGCTGGGCTGGGGGTGTTTTGTGGTCTTTTCTACAGAGGAGATGGAGAATACCGAGGCATAGATTAGATATAAAAATAAAGTAACTATTCAGCCATACAAATTATGGCTACTGATAACGAAAGTAGATTTTGTGGCTTTTTATGAAACATTCATGGCTAATGTCTTCCGATATCGATTTCATAAATATAATGAAATTGTAGAAGTAAAGGGTGATGGCTTATGATAGCGTTTTATAGGCTGAATAGTTCCAAAATAAATACGATAGTTTTATTTCAATTGGGTACAGAAGTATTGAAAAGTACCTGAAGGTTTATCAAAATGATATCGATGCACTCGGTTGGTAATAAGTGTAGCTTAATCGGTAGGTTGAATAGCTACTATACAATCTGGATGATGGATAAGATAATAAATCGTTATGCACAGTATTATAAACAGGCCTTGGACTTAAGTCCGGGGTATAGGTGACTCGGATGTCGATGGCTTGAAATATCCAGAAGATTCTAACCCTACAGTGCCATAAAAAATGACTCCCGGATTGGAAGCTTTATTCACAATCACAGGGCTTTTGGTAGTAACTTATCTTATGAGGTGGAAGAAATAATGAGTGGCGAAATTCCTCAAATATTTGGAAGCATCGATAAAAAGTTAGAAGTTTTACTTTTCTTGAAACATGATCTGGACAAATAAATAAAAGAGTGAAGAATATGAAAGAGATATCACCTAAACATGTGCTCATATTAAACGACGGTGAGAGAGCAGATTTAAACGAAGCTATGGAAGAGTATGCTGCAGGCAAAACAACATCTCTAAAAGAAGCTGAAAGGATTCTTGAGTTATGAAGATAGAATTTGGAACAAAAGCCCTGAAGTTCCTATCAAAATTAGAAAAAGGCAACAAAGAAAGAGTATTCAATAAAATAAAGGAACTTGAGAATGATCCATTTCCTTCATATGTAAAGAAATTGAAAGGTGAAAAGGATGTTTCCAGGATTATAATTGGAGATTTTGGGGTGCTTTACAGGTTAATTCCAGAAGATGACATAATCCTGGTTTTCAGAGTGGATAAAATAAGTAGGGTGCATGGGCAATGAAAATTACCCACGAATGCCCCCAACTTTAGTTGGGAGTGGCACAGATGGGGTCGCATGCCTTGAAGCAAAAAAACCAATTCATCCAGTAGACTCGACAAATTTCCATCTTTTTATCCATTCCAATGGAAAGATATAAACACTCACAACCCAACCTACATTCCATGGAGCCGCTGCATTACCTTCAGGAAGTTAACGAATGGTGGACCAGCGGAAGCGTCAACCCCGTATTACTCCAAAAACTCCACAGGGACGAATTCAATGAACTCGCAGAGCTCCTTGAAAGCGAACGCATCACAGCCGTTATAGGTCCGCGTCGGGTTGGGAAGACCACGCTCATGTACCAGTTGATAGACCATCTCCTGGACACAGGCACAAAAAAAGAGCATATCCTGTTCGCATCAATGGACGACCCCCTGGTCAAGATGATGACCGACCCCCTGAAGACCATAATAGACGAATATCGCGAAAAGATTGTCAAAAAGCCAATACGGGATGTTGAAAAGTTATACATCTTCATCGACGAGATACATTTCCTGGCCGACTGGAACCTGTGGCTAAAAAGATATTTTGACCTGAAATACAACATCAAATTCATAATATCCAGTTCAAGCGCCACACATCTATTAAAATATTCAAGGGAATCACTTGTTGGCAGGATTTTTGAAATTAAGATACTGCCCCTTAACTTCAAGGAATTTATCAAATTCAAATGCAGGATCGAGTTGCTAAAACCCTATAGCGGAAAGGATATTTTCAAAATTGATGTGAAGACAGATAAATTTGAACTCACAAAAAACCAGAACGAACTGGTACTGTATTTCAACGAATATCTCTTATCTGGTGGCTATCCTGAATACCATCCTGCAAAGGACATACGGCTGTGGCAGGACATCCTTATTGCCGATGTGGTTGAAAAGACCATATACCGCGACATTGCAATACTGTACCAGATAAAGCACCCCCAGTATCTTGAAAAGATACTCACCTATATTGCCCAGAACAACTGCCGGACCGCATCATATAACCGGATAGCACAGGCACTCTCTATAAGCACAGATACGGTCATAAACATGTTAGGGTATCTAAAATCCACACATTTGATCGGAAGTTTACCTCTTTTCTCAAAGAATGTGAAAAAGCAAATACGTTCCAACCGGAAGTTCTTTGTGATCGATTCGGGATTAAGTAATGCCTTGCTCAAAAATCGTTGTCTAATGGATGAAAACCATGGACTATTGGTAGAATCGGTAGTAAATTCCAATATGTTAACTGCAAAGGAGTTCAGGAGATTTTTCGATATAGGGAATATCTCTTATTTCACTGATAAGCAAAAGCATGAAGTAGATATTGTGCTGGACATTGACGGGAATATCTTGCCTGTAGAAGTGAAATACCAGAACAATATCTATGAGCATGACCTGAAGAACCTGTACAATTTCATGAAGGCACAGGGTCTGGATTTCGGGGTGGTGGTTACCAGGAACCTGTTTGAGATGAGGGGGAATATCCTGTGCGTTCCTGTATGGATGTTCCTGTTGATATTCACGGCTTAGGTATCATTTTTATGGATATCCTAAATATTGTGTGGGCAAATATTAGACGGGATTAACAGGATTTACAGGATGGGGCAAACCTCTTATATCCTGTTCATCCTGTCCATTAACTCAGGCACCATTCAATTATGAAGTGAAGATAAGATGCTTTTATGTTCTTCGAGAATAAATCGGACAAAATCACTTATATCCGATTCCCTCCCCATCTCAAGATAGTTGAAATACTCGTATTTCCTGTCAGGGTCGAACGCAAATATGGGGTATCCGCTCTTTAGCAGTACAAATGAATGCATGAGTCTTGCCGCCCTGCCATTCCCGTCCTTGAACGGGTGGATTGACACAAAAAGGAAGTGGAATATCGAACCAAGTATGAGGGGATGAATACGATCTTTGTTGAGATGATAGTAATTCACAAGCGACCTCATCATGTATTCAATTTCCTTGTCGGTTGACGGTAACTTCAGTTTAGAACCAACAATCCGTTTTGAAGGCGAAGCAAAGAACACACCTGCCTCCCTGATCAACCCACGCATCAGTATCATGTGGATGGTTTTGATAAAATCAATATCCAGGTCGGCATCTTTATACTCCCCGAGTATGGTATCAAGGGCATCTTTTGTGTTTTTAATCTCGATTATCTCTTTCGGTGTCAGGCTCGTCGGCAGGTCATGTATAATTCGTTCTACATCTTCATTGGATGCAGTGTTCCCTTCTGTGACAGTGGATGAGTAGATGTGGAGTTTGATGAGAGTTTCCATAATCTCTTTTGACCCTGTTATCCCTCTGATGTTGTCTATTTCGGCAATCGAATCCTTGCAGGTGTTTTCCATATCAGGAAGTGTAAGACCTTTCATTACCAAGTACCACAGCGTTATATCATTTACGAGAAACCGAAACGTCATCGGTTTTTGCCGGACCGTGCGAATGAACTTGTTCCTGACCAGTATATTGATATATTTCCCCAGGGTTTTTGCAGAAACATTTGACACTTTTAATATTTCTTCACGTGAGATGTCCCTATTTTTCAGGATATGAAGGATTACAGTCTCGACTTTTGGATTCAGGACAGCATTATAATCGATCCCCTCTTTCCTGCACCACAGCAGTAAGGATAAGTGATCGATCAGCGAATCGTTATCCGGATTCAGGGAGTATTCATTTGTTCTTTCTTCTTTTAGTGCTTTTTTTACAACAAGATCACTATCGATCAATTCCCGCATTCGCCGATATAATACCTGGGAACTCAGGTCTTCAAATAGCATGTTCTGCCTGAGGATCTTTTCCAGACTGCTAAGTGTAATTGGCCTATTGAAATGAAGATATATCAGTATATCATATTTACCTGGTGTAGGCATATAAGGTAATTAAGGTACAATCATATATAAGTAGTCTTGAATAAATGTAATAATTTTACATTTTACATCATAATATGTAATTATTATCCAGCCAGGCTTGCTGTCTGCACCCTCGACCATTTTTATTTCTACACGAGACTTTTTATTATTTTTTGATTACACTTATTAATCAGTTCTGTTAACCGCAGATGAACACAGATAAACACTGATACTGTATGCGAAATCTGCGTTCATTTGCGTTCATCTGCGGTTCGTTATAGTTCAAAAGACCAGAAGAAAATAAAAAGTCTCTCAATTGCTACACATAGTTACTAAAGAGGCCGATACTCAGGATGAATTAAACCACCTGGAAGAAGAATACCGAAAAAACAGGTCCGCTTTTGTAGTCATCTACGGGCGCCGGAGAATTGGTAAGACCACCCTTATCGAAGAGTTCGGTAAAGACAAAACAGATTTCATATATTACCTTGCAGACCAGCAGACCAGCAAACCAGCACCCAGCAGATAGACAGCTTCAAACAACAGATATACGAATACACCCGTGACGACTTCCTCATCAAGACACAATTTGACAACTGGAACCACTTCTTCAGCTACCTCTCAAAAACACTACCTCAGGATAAAAAACTGGTTCTGGTAATAGATGAAATTACATACTTGATAAAAAGCAATCCTGCCTTCCCGTCCATACTTCAGAAATACTGGGACACATTCTTCTCTAAAACCAGTATATATCTTATCGTGTGTGGCTCGCTGGTGGGTATGATGCCAAGGGATGTGCTCAACTATGATTCCCCGCTCTATGGCAGGCGTACTTCACAAATACATCTCAAACTATTTGATTTCAAACATGCATCACTGTTACTAAAAGAATTCAGTATTGAGGACAGGGTATTGCTGTATTCCATAACAGGTGGCGTGGCAAAATACCTGTTATTAATTGAAGAGCCGGATATTCGTGAGTTCATCCGCAAGAAGATCATAGCAAAAGAAGGCTTCTTCTACCAGGAAAGTATTTTCCTGCTGTCCCAGGAGTTCAAGAACCCGAATGTCTATCTTTCAATTTTAAAAGCCGTGGCTCTGGGCCATACCAAACTCAGTGAAATATCAAATTTTGTAGGGATAGAAGGAAAAAAGGTGACCAGATATCTGGACGTACTACAGGAAATCGGTGTGGTAGTGCGCCAGGTGCCGCCTACAGAGGACCCGTTGCGGTTCAGGAAGGGTGTGTATTATATAGAGGACAATTTCCTGAACTTTTGGTTCAGGTTTGTTATGCCTAACCGCTCCAAAATCGAGATGAGGGATACAGATGACTTGCTGGATAGAATCATGGAAGCAATGCCTGGCTATGCATCACGTACCTTTGAGTGCATCTCAATGGAGTTCCTTTAGGAAGTGGCCGCCGAAGGCAGGCTGGGAGCACGGTTCACCCATTGGGGCAGGTGGTGGAACAGGGAGAACGAGATTGATGTGGTGGCATTGGATGCCGATAGTCATGATATTTTCTTTTGCGAGTGCAAATGGCAGAATAGGAAGATTGGTGTTGATGTTATCAGGCAGCTGCTGGATAAGGCACCGCTTGTGAAGTGGTTTAATGAGGCGAGGAAAGAGCATTATGCTGTGATTGCAAAGGCCGGGTTTACCAAAAAAGCGGTAGCATTTGCGAAGGATAAGGGCGTGCTGCTGTTTGACCTGATGGATATGGAAAGGTTTTTTGATGAAATTTCATTTTAGGGTGATGCAGTTAATACCGCACAACCTCTTCCACCTGCCCACCTGCCAGCGCCAACACCCTTTCCATTATCCTTTCAAACCCATCAACCTACCTTTATACGCCCATTACTCAGGAATATCTTCTCACGTACCCGGCGCCCAACAGTATCATCATTCCTGGTCGAAAGCCTGATGATTACATCTCAACTTTGGAAACCTATAAAACAGCCGCAACCATTCGATTACCCCTACAATCCCAAAATACCGAAGACTAAATCCAACCAAAAACCGCTATCGTCCGACCCCTTAAAACATGCCCAATTTCACACTTATTCCACGTTGTAGGGGTAAGGTTCTAGCCATACATTGTGCCGCAGCAACCCGATTTTCAAGATTCTGAATATCTCGTCCAACTCATGCTTCAGGCAGCCATACTTTTTTTATGTGGCTTGCACCACGAGATATTCATGCCATCGTTACGAGAACTGTGTGTGTAAGTGAATATTGCAGTTTACTGCTTATAAATGCTTCTTTTTCCATGAAAACCTTACACATACACAGGCGAGAAAAGGCGGGTTTTGGTTAGGTGATGGTGAGGTCGCACAATGGTGGTTTTTGGGGTACGAGGGGATTTCATGATTGCGGGAAAATGCGGACAGAGGGGATAGAAATGGGTCGCGTGCGGTCGATTATTGGATTAAAATATAGTCCCCAAAGTTGAGTTACATAAACTGGTGGAACATTGGGTCTGGTGGGTGATACAAAGAATAAAGAGAGCACCGCACGGTTGCGATTTACTACTCATTTAACCGGTCAATTCGTGTTATGCCATCCACATCATCAAAGTGCCTGTCACCAGTTACATACTGGAGATCCTATTCTTGATCTTGGTATTGAAATGTATGGCATCCCACATCTTCCAGCCATTTTTCACTATAGGTAGTGCTTCTGGCAGGAATTCAGGTTTAAAGGGTAGTAGTACGACTCCATGCTCGTTTATTTGACAAATAATACTTGATATTTCCTGCTCAGACAGGCGTTTGCTTTTTAAAAATGCATATATCTCAACCATGGTATGAACAGATGTTGCAGCCATTTCCTTGCCTGCTGCTACATCCTGCAGGAACTTTTCACAAACAGTTCCCATCCGACTGTCACCGATAAGGTTATGGATGAAAATATTTGAATCAACATATTTCATTTACAACTGGTGTCAAGCAATTGGGTGGCCTTACTTAGAGATATCCTGCCTCTGCCGTCACGTTCCATCACATAGTCCTGCACTCCTATATATAAAAGCTGTCAGCAGCTTGGCAGTCCTGGTCGAACCAAAGCATACGGATTTAAAAACAAAAGGATTGTTCTTTCATTTCTCATTTACTTAAAAGGTTACCCATTTTACGGGGGTATTTTTTATATATCAAAAAAAGAAAAAAAAGGTGGAAGTAAAATCATCCCACCAATTACTTTTTAGCTTTACTAAAACCTTCCAGTAATTTATCCATTAATTCCGGAGCCCGGTCCTTCATACCAAAACCGACAACAATGGCAATGCTAAGACCTATTCCTAATCCTATTCCCCAGGCGAGTTGTTCGACAATACCATATATCAGACACACATCAATTCTTAACTTGCTAAGGGCCATCATTATCACAAAGAAATATAAAAATAATTTCAACACTGGTGAAACTACGTCCATGAAAGCCAGACCCATGGATTCGCCAGTGTTTTTCAGGAAGTTCCCTATAAAATCTGCAATAACCATTCCTACAAATAGGATCACCATTGCTGCAAATACCCTTGGCAGGTAATTGACAAAATCCTGAATAAAGTCATTAACCAGTGGAATATTTAAATAATCTACTGCAAGCATGACAGCTATTAAGTAAATAAACCACCTGATTACCAAATTGAACAAACCCGGGATAGTTGTGCCGGCAGCTATTACTCCTTTTTCTATAACAGAGCCTTTTAACGTCTTATCCAGCCCTACCTTTTCTACGATTTTACCTACTGCATTTCCTATTATTTTTCCCAGTATCAGTCCTGCAAAGATTGCAATTATGGCTAAGAACAAATTTGGAATTATATTATCTATCATATTAGTTGTTGTACTTATTGTAATCAAATTATCATCCGACATGCCATAGGCATTTACTTGATAATAATAGTTCTCGTTAACATTGTGTGGGCAATATCACTATTCAAAATATAGAGGCTGTCCAACAACCACTCTTAGTATGATTTATCTTACTTCCTTTTCGATTTAACGGTAGAATAGAAGACTTCAATGGAGATTTTGGAGAGAAGTTGTGGGAACGAGAACAATGGACCGATCTGGAACACATTCGGAGCGAGGCGAAAATTTTCCTGACGCGGCACAATAATCGGCAGGAATGGAAGTATCGGAAGACTGATTTGGAGGCTACACCGCACCATAAACTCCCAAAGAATTTCGAGATAGGTGTGGATAGTTTGCCAATCACAGAGGGAAAAGTGCACTTTATCCGACAGGTGAAGGGAGATGGAACAATTAGTGTGCTGAATGAGGATTTTGATGTCAGTGAATCGTTGGCTTATGAATATGTCTGGGCTACTATCGACACAAAACAGGAACAATTAAAGGTGTACTATCGAGAGAAGAACACAGAAGAGGCGGGTCTTATCAAGATTCATGAGTACAAGATCAGTGAATATATAAAAATATTCGAATAGAAGTTCTGAATAAGAAAAGTGTAAACGATGTTATGGACCTTACCAGTTATGCTATCGATTTTTTTAGTTCAATCCATTTATTTGCTGGACGAAATAATTATTGTGTATTAATATAATTATCTTTAATCATAATTTATTAAAAATTAATTACAATTTTATTTATGTGTTGTGGTGACTATAATCACCGATCAAATTAGAAACGCCAGATTACATTCTAATTTGATCGTTTCTATCCGCAGTATAGATTGTACCCGCAACGTTTACATACCGAGTCATCATCAATCCTGCCAAACCCGTACCGGTAATCATGAAGTATATTGTCTGCCGCATCTATCATATCTGACAGGGCATCATTATCCAGCGGTTTCACCCGGGAGGCAGTGTATTCCTTACTGTCCAGTTCATACACCCTGGGTTTTTCCTTTGCAAGTAACTCCAGTCTCAGCTTCTGCACCTTATATCCAGGATACATATGTTCGAACCCATGTGCGTATAAAAGTAATTGTCGTGACCTTTCACCAGGTCCGGGTTCGTTCCCGGTTTTATAATCTATAATCTCCACTTCATTATCTGACCCTGGTATCAGGTCGACCCTGTCAATGAAACCCTTGAACCGGTGGTCCCCCAGCGGTACAGTGAATCTTTTTTCCACCATTATGTTATTTGTAATAGTATCTTTATTGCGCTGCCAGAACACATCCAGTAGGGGTTTCGCTTTTGCCGTTTCCATCCATTTCCATTTATCTTCCTTTGCAAGCGCGAGAGTGATCTCATCAAGTTGTTTTCGGGTCGATACCTTCTTACGTACAGCTTTCTCCAGGACCTTGTGCACGAAACTTCCGATATTCATGGCCCCGTCACTCTTTTCCATATCACGGGTAGGCATGCCCAGTATATGCTGCAACTCATACTTTTTAGGACATTCCGAATAAGTGTTCACTGCCGAAACACTAAATGTGATATCAGATGGAGGTGTAATACCTTTATTATTCACGTCCCTTTCCAGTATCTCCTTCGCATGTCCGGCAGGGTCCAGTTCGCCCCAGTTACTTTTAATAATATCAAGATAATCCTCCCCGTTACCATCCCTCAATGCATGGTATACCAGCAGGTGCCCCATACTCTCCTCAAATGAACCTGAATCAAGGGATTCAATAACCAGCTTTTTCCTGTGGGTTTTGATGCGCTCAAGCTCACTGTCCCTGATAACCTCCCTTGAACTGACCTCGCTGTCGTGCAGGTATGTGATATCAGGTACATCCACTTCATCCTGGTCCACAACCCTCCAGTTGTCATATCCCATGTCAACCAGGAATTCCGATGGATGGCGCTCCCGTGCACCGTACTGGATACCAAGTGTAAGGTACAGGTGCTCCCTTGCCCTGGTCATGGCCACATAACACAGCCTTCGCTCTTCTTCAAGTTTGATCTCCCGTTTCAGTTCACGTATGGCACTCAACCGCTTGGATCCGGAACTGAAATCTTGACTCAAGAGGTCACGGTACAGGTCTATAAGTTCAATTGGTATCAATGGCTCAACACCGCCCCTGAATAGTGGGAAGCGGTCCTTTGCCATATTTGTCACGAACACGGTATTAAACTCCAGGCCCTTGGATGAATGGATGGTCATGAGATTCACTGCATCCTCTTCCAGTATCCTTGCAGTCGGCGGGTTCTTGCCCATCTCATCCAGTATCTCAAGATATGATATGAACTCGCCCAGTTCCCTGCCGTGTGAGGTTTCGAATTTCAGGGCCATTTCATGCAGGTTTCTCAGGTTCAGCATAGCCTCCCTGTTCTCCCTGGTATCTTCAAAGGTGAACTGGCGGCTTAAGCCCGATGCGTCCAGTATTTCTATTAAAATATCAGAAACGTCCAGTACAAGTTTTTCTTTCAACCCATCTATTCGGCGTTTCATCTGCTTCACAGCCTGCTGTCCCGATGGCGACAGCCCCAGTTCACTGAAATGGTTGTAGATGGCATCCTGGAAAGATACCCCCCAGTGCTTTTTAAGGTACTCGCCAATAATGATAGAATCCCCTGTATCAAGTGCATGGTTGTAGTGGAACAGCCTCCACCAGCTTTCCGTACCCCTTGCTCTGGGATTGACAAGGTTATCCAGCACGTACAGGTAAGCCAGTGCGGTCTTGGTCTCAGGGCGCTTTAAAAAATCAGTATCATCCTTCACACGTACAGCATGTCCCCTTCTTTCCAGTGCCTGCCTTATCCTGCGCCCCTGCGCATGTGTCCGGTACAGTACAGCAATATCAGAGAGGTCCACCCCATGTTCCAGGCATCTCTCTATCTGTTCCACAATGTACCTGGCTTCCTCGTTCTCATCAGCAGTCTCAACGATGTGTACATCTTCTCCCTCAACTTCATCATTGTTATGAAGCTGGATAAGCAGGTCCGTCTGGTCCGGGCCGTAGTTATGCCATATCAGGTTGTGGGATACTCGCAGTATCTTATTAGTAGAACGAAAACTCACATCAAGGGAAACAATATCATCAGACCCGACACCAAAGTTCTGTCTAAACTCCTGTATGTTATTTGTGTAGGCACCCCTGAATGCGTAGATGGTCTGGTTGGGGTCAGCCACGACGGTCACGTTCTTCTCTTTCCCTGCCAGGAGTCTGATTAGTTCGAACTGGACATAGTTAGTATCCTGGAATTCATCGATGATGATATACTTGTACCTGTCAGTGGTCCCGTGGGTCCCGTATGTGTGCAGGAATTCCAGTGCCTTCTTGTTCAGGTCGCCATAATCCAGTGCATTCCTCTTTTTCTTACCGATCTCGTATCGTTTCCAGGTTTGCACCATATCCCTGTACCTGGCATACTCCGTATATTCCTCGTTGAAGCGTATCCAGCCCTTTTTTTCCTCTTTCAATGCCTTCTTTTTTGCATCGTCCAGCAGGTGGAAGGTATTTAGCCGGGTGGTGTTGTCATGGTACAGCTGCTCCCATTTGCCCTCATCCGGTTCCATTTCCCTGAGTAACTGTTTTCGTCCCTCTAGGAAATCCTCCATGTTCTCGATGGTGATGTTCAGGTCTTTGGCTTTGGAGATGGATGAAGTGTACAAAGTTGCATCCCTGATATTTATGCCAAACTTCATGTGCAGCATAATGGAAGTGTCCACGTCTTCCAGGATGGAGAACTCGGGGGACACACCGCACTTGTCGGCATTCTCCCTGATGACCTCTGCACAGAAGGAGTGGAATGTACTGACATGTACCTCCAGACCTCCCAGAAGCTGCCCGACCTTGGCCTTCATGTGCCCGGCAGCCTCCCTTGAGAAGGTCAGGGCAAGTATCTGGCCCGGGTCTATGCCCTGTTCTTCTACCATGTAGGCTATCTTTGTAGTAATGGTGGTGGTCTTGCCTGTGCCCGCCCCTGCCAGTATTAATAGTGGTCCGCGGGTGTGTTGTATTGCAGCAAGCTGCCTTGGGGTTGATTTGGTGATTAGTTCATTCAGGGTCATTCTATCTTTTTTATCCTGTCTATTTGTGAATTTTTCGTTAATTGTTTTTATCTTTCCTGTAGGTCTACCTTTAAGGGTGTTCTTATATGAAGTCCCACCTCACAAAACCACATCTTTCATACAACAATCTCAACAATCTCAACATTCTCAACACTTATATACTCAATGAAATACACATATTCTTTATATGTCACGGGAAAACACAACAACAATCCAGACCAGATACGAATCACTGCTTGCTAAAGTAACCGAACGGAAAACTGAAGTGTAGCAACTCATCAATATGCTCCATAGCGAAACTACATGGCTGACCAGTCCGGCAAGCACAGATACCACCTTAACGTTAAAGGAGAACTGCTACTGCACAGTGTTGGTGTGGCAGAGACGCTGCTTCGTATCACTTGCATATCGGCGATTTTAGTAACTATGTTTGAACCTCGTTTCAACACTTGCAACAAAAATACGAAAATCCACATCCTGCAAGCC
>Ga0255420_10257_pt1 | contig 12394 bp, 11 predicted proteins | sample ANMaggSeSYBR02I3_FD_182630 | JGI IMG/M metagenome (GOLD analysis project Ga0255420, IMG submission 182630) | Sediment cell enrichment communities from methane seep in Santa Monica Basin, California, United Staets - ANME aggregate JGI... | ecosystem: Environmental > Aquatic > Marine > Cold seeps >...
GTGCTTCCTGATGACAAAGAAATAGAGCTCATAAGGGACTATATCACAAGAGCAGGACGAGAAGAAAACGAATTTATCGCACTTGAGGAAATTGATAATGAGCTATGATGTTCTTATCGAAAAAAACGCTATCAAAGAAATCAAAAAATTTCCTGCTCCTGACATTCAAAGAATAAAAGAGGCCATAAAGAAACTTCCTGATTTTCCAGCCAGAATGGACGTTAAGAAACTAGCTGGGACAAGAAATATTTACCGTATTAGGACTGCCCATTACAGGATTCTAATAGAACTCTAAGTACATACCGCAAAAGTTTTCGCAGTATTTCATAGAAAAAAGGCATACAAGTAAAGACATTTTACTTTTAATCTCCCGCCGCCCCGGCATCTGCACTTTACCCTGCCACCGCAGCCCGTCAGGGCGGCAAGGTGGCAGCCAGCCTTGTGGATTCGTGTGAGGTTTGAACTGCAGATATCACTGCTAAAATTTGGTTATACTTTAATTTCCACCGTATAATTAAAATTGAAATACATACTAACCGTTATCTGCGTTCGTATATACCCCTTATTGCAAGAGCAACAATAAAATGTATCTTGTAGCCTACTATAGAAGTAGGCCGAGAGGGATAACAAACATTGCGTTTGGGATACGTTCCCGTTGATGAACCTGTTACCCTCTCATCCTTTTAATAACCCATCTTCGTCAGTTTAAAATAAAAACAATAGCAGTAGACCACCCCTATTTTCGAGTCTGTTCTTAAACTCTCCCGATACCGATTGATCTCAAGTAGCTGCCCTCTACCAGATAATCACAATTAAATAATTCCAAAATGCTCTTCTGTTCCTCCGTTGTCGGTATAAGTTTCTTTCCACTATGTTTTGTACCATTCACGCTTATTTTCCCTATTTCCGACCTTTTCAGCGTTTTGTGAACCTTTCTCACACTACCTATGCCTTCTATCGGCTGTTCCCTTAGCTTGTTTGTCACCGTTATATCCAGTAAGTAAGACAGTATGCATATAGTATAGTGGGCACGAACATGCTCCTTACTGTAGACGAAAGTAGGCTTGAACTTCAGGAATGATTTCACTTCCTTGAATGCCTCTTCTACTCGATTCTTATCTCGATATGATTTAATAAATTCTTCCGGTCCGAGTCTGAATTCCTCTGGCTCTACAGTTGCAGAGATGTTCGTAACAATCATCCACACTCCATCTTTAAGGTGTGCTTTTTCGATTTCCTGGGTTTTCCTCCAGTAACTGAGGTTGAAACTCCTAATTTTTGTATCATTTTTCCCGGTTATATCCACTCTTTCGAGTCTGTAGTCCAGATAGCCCTGCATCTTAAGTTTCTCCAGAATTTTATCGATCCTTTTTTCAGTTGGCTTTCGTTCTCGGCTTCTTTTCGCATTCAATAGCGCTCCCCTCTCATTTTCCAGTCTGTTAATTGCTTTTTCGATAAGTTTTTCCCTTATCTTTCGTTGTGATTTGAATAAATCCATATTAAAGACCAGAACATGGCGTCTGTTACTATTATCCACCCCAATATCTTCATAGTATGTGGAATCATCGTATTTGACTAAACCCTTCGATATTATCTCATCTTCAGTAGTCTCCTCTGTAAAAGTCTCGAATCTCTTCAGATTTGCGCCGTCAACATCTGCAATCTGATTCTTGTTGAGTGCAGTGATGTAGAAGTAGCTCTTGCTATTTTCCAGATGCTTCAGATTATCGTCTGAGACCATTCCGCGATCAAAAACCATGATAACTTTTGGTAAATTGAATTTCTGCTTCCATTGATCAGCATTTCCCGTAAGCGTTTTGACATCGGATGTATAATCATCAAGAATCTCCCAGGAAAATGGATAGCCTTCGGAGTTTACGAGGAGGGAAAGGACGATTCTATTCTCCTTAAACCCGTTCGCTTTGGTTTTGCCTGGCTTTGAAAGTGTACATTTTCTTCCCTCGAAATATGAGTCTGAAAGATCGTAAAAAATGACTCGCATACTCTCCTCATTTCGTTTCTTGAGTGTCTGGTAAAGCCACTGCTCAATCTTTTTCTTTTGCTGCTCTATTACGGTGAGTTCCCTGTAAATCCGGGATTCGTTGAAATGAGTCCCGTTTATGCCGAGAATATGGTTGCATGAGGTTGTTCCAAACCATTCTACTGCAGAGAAATAACTTCCCGGATTCAAACATCTGCAAAAGGTAAGGATTTTTGCGACATTGGCGGTTGGTATATCTTTCTTTCTTTTATTGCTGGTTTTATCAGGCAATGGGAATACCTCTGACAGTCCCCACTCTTTATCCCATAAATGATTCAGAAAAGCAATATCAAGGTAATCCCAGCGGTCTTCGAAGATTATGTCATCAAAGGTTGCGATGAATGTATCTGTGGATTGAGTGACTTTGAGTGTATCGCGGATTTGTTGCTCTTGCAAAGGTGTAAGACTCCCAAGATAAAACAAGATTTTCTTTTTGTTCTTTTTATCCTTCCAGTAGGACTCTGCAATTGAGTAGTAAGTGTAGGTTTTACCTTTCTTTTTCCGTGTGTGTGATTGTAGGTGCATGGTCTGTTCTTAGTATATAGTATAAAACAATAGGTATAAATACTTAATTATTAAAGGTCTGTTCGTGTAAAAAATTAAATATTCAACTCTGGTTATGGAGAAAAGGATAGCAATAAGACCAATAAGTAGTTAGATAAAATGATTAAATGGAAGGTTTAACTGGTAAACTGAAGAACATGGGTCATAACAGTCAATTGTATTTTGCATGTTCTGGCCCCGATCTCCCGCAGGAAGGTTGTGGTATGCAATGAAACAGTTGATCTGGCACTTGCTTGATACAGTAGAACCTGCCAGGATATTGTATTTTTCAATGGATGCAGTGAAAAGAGAAGACATGATTATCAGGCAAATATACGACCTGTATTTTAGGAACATATTGAAACAACTGCCAGGTGAGGGGGATAGAGTATATATCTTCCTTGATGAAGTACAGAAAATCAAGGACTGGGGTGATGAGGTAAAATCCCTGCATGACAGGGGTTATCCTGTGAAATTCATAGTGACAGGTTCATCTGCCATGAATATCATCAGAGGTTCAGGCGAGAGTCTGGCAGGCAGGATAGATATACTTAGGGTATTTCCATTTTCTTTCATGGAATTCCTAAAATATGAAGGTATTAAAACCCATGGCTTGCTGGCATTTGATTTAAGCTATCCCGCTGATGCAGAGAAGATCAAATTATTATTCGATAAATATGCACTTACTGGCGGGTATCCGGAATTGTATCCTATGGCGGGTCAGGAAAGGATAAGGGATTATATCAGGACTGTACTTGACCTCACTTTTTACAGGGATATAATCAATCTGTTTGAGGTTAAACGTCCGGATGTGCTTGAAGGTATGTTCTATTCTTTTATCAGGGAGTCAGGTAATGTTATCAACTACCATACCCTGACAAATAACCTGAATACTAAATATGAAACTGTTAAGACCTATATTGAATATCTTGCAAGTTCGTTCTTTATTTCCAGGAGTTACCTGTATTCAGGGAGTACGCTGAAGAGTTTCAGGAAGAACCCTAAGATATATGCCGGTGACAATGCTTTCTTTTACCTGATAAGTGCAAAGGAAGGACTAATGATGGAAACTGCTGTCTACAATCATTTAAAGCACCTGGGTTTTGAGCTGTTCTACTGGCAGGATAAAGCAAGACTTGAAGTGGATATACTGTTGCAAACATCTTCTGGTCTGCTGCCTGTTGAAGTGAAATACGGCAAAAAAGTATCAAAGAGTGATCTAAAGGGATTGCTTGCCTGTATGAACGAACTGGGTTCTGATGTGGGAATAATTGTGACTTCTAAGAGAATGGGACTGGAGGATATCGGAGGTAAGCAGGTTCACTATATTCCGGCTTGGATGTTTTTGATGTGCGATAAGTTTAGTGTATGATCAAGTACGCAATCGGGATGTGCGAAGATGTGCTGGCAAGCTGGCTGGGAAGATAGGAAGAGCTAAAGTAGGGATGGGGAATTTTGGACTGCCATAATGCTCTCACCTGCGTGGTTTTCTAAGAGTTCACACACAAGCTCTTTTTAGTGCTGGTTCTCTGCCGCGATGCGAAACTAAGTGCTTTTATCATCATGGGCATACGTAAGCTCCCCTTCAGACGAAAGAGGCACGCGATACACGGTACAGATGGTTTTAGCGATATAGCCACGACTCTCAAGCGTCTTCCATGGGACACCACATCAACATATTGATTTTCGTACTTTTATCGAAATTTATTGACGATTTCCGCACCATAATATTAAATATTCGCAATACACATCATTATTCCATAGTTGATCGAAATCAACTGATCAACAAACTTGTGGACTATTGTATTAATAAAATTATGGAGGACTAAATCATGAAACAACACTTTACATCTGTGACTATGGTGCTATCAATGTTGCTGGCACTCCTGATCCTGTGTACAGGACCGGCAGCAGCATCGATATGTACGGACTGTCACAGTACCGTCACCCCTGAGATCGTCGATGACTTCAAGAGTGGTGTGATGGGCAGTGAAATAGATTGTTCGAGCTGTCACGGATCAGCACACAACTCGGCTGATACTGTGGATAACGTGAAGATGCCGACACACGATACATGCGGTGCGTGCCACGCAGATCAGGACGGCCAGTACATGGACGGGAAGCACAGCATCGCATGGACTGCGATGTTTGCGATGCCAACGACGAAAGACCAGCCAAAAGAACTAATGGAGGGTCAGAAGGGATGTGGAGGATGCCACCAGATCGGAGCGAAAAATGAGACCGGCTGGGATGAGTACCACTACGGCGTGGTGGGCTGTGATAACTGCCATACGAGGCACAGTTTCTCAGCAGAGGAGGCAAGAAGACCGGAAGCATGCATGACATGCCACCAGGGCTTTGACCATGCCCAGTGGGAGATGTACTCGACCTCGAAACACGGTTCGATCTACCTGACAGAGGGCGATGACTGGGACTGGAGCGCACCCTTGAGCAATGCGAAAGAAAGTTACACCGCTCCAACGTGCCAGATGTGCCACATGAGTGGCGGAGACCACAACGTCATAACTTCATGGGGATTCCTTGGAGTTAGGGTTGAGGAGCCCAACGAAGAATGGACCGAAGACAGGGTATCTGTCTTAAAATCGTACGGTGTCCTTGATGCCAACGGAAATCCAACACCAAGGTTCGATCTCATAGCTCCTGCAAAGCTTGCAAGGATGACAATGGATGAGTGGAACGTACCCAGAGAGGAGATGATCGCAGTATGCAGCGACTGCCACTCTGAGAAGTTTGCAAGAATCTCACTTGAGGAGGGTGACCAGGTGCTCCGGGAAGCTGACCGGATCTACGCGGAGTCGGTCGAGATCGTTGCAGCACTACACCGCGACGGTATACTTCCTGAGCCCGAATACATCGATGAACTCCCGTCTTATCCATATCCTGATGTTCTCAGGTTCTATGATCAGTCACACCCGATCGAGGAGGATCTCTGGGTTATGTGGATGAAGTACCGGATGCGTACTTTCCAAAGTGCGTTCCATGCAAATGCGGATCATGAACTGTGGTATGGCTGGGGACCGCTAAAGGAAACTGCGGTGATGATCAAGTCAGAAGACAGGAGTCTTAGAGCTGAAGCAGAGCTTGCAGAGTCTGTAAAGAGTGGAGCAAGTGCACAGGGCACCCCAGGGTTCGAAGCGACGCTTCTGGGTGTTGCGTTTGTTGCTATGGCTGTTCTATTGAGAAGAAGGGGATAATTTTCCCCTTTACTTTTTTTTTTTTGAATTTTTCAATTAGAACGCCGAATAAGGAAGACCGATTACTCGCCCTCCCTCTTCTAAGAACCGGACTTGCGACTTTTATCACATCCGGCTCAAGCCTTTCATAACCCTTATCGGGCAGCAGTTATCATTTCGATAATTGCTCTTGTATTTCCGGTCTGCAGCCTATTAACACATTAAATGTATGTGGGTCTCTCTCTTTTCAGCCCGAAATTGTTTAATAGGCTGAGGACCAAATATTCCCTTACTCCCTACGAACCGTAATCTCGTGGCCAATAGCCAGACACCTGTTAAATCAGGGCTGTAACATGTTAATTCACAAGCTTAGGTGTAAAACGATCTTGAAAACTGCTTCTACTGAGTTTGATTTTAGCCTTATTTTCATAAAGACGTTGCAAATTTGCAAATGATCTATCGTGTTGTACTCCAAACCCAAAAGTTAGTGTCCAAAACATCACTAAAGGATTTATTATTCGATTTCGTATGATGAAACCAGTTTCTTTAGCGGTTTTTTCAATGAGTTCTGCAGAAAAAATGGTATTGAGCTCTTCTTCTATTACTTTTGGTTTTTCTGATTGATTTCTCTTTTTCAACATTCAGACCCCTCAGAATGAAGGAGATATCTATGTAAATATATTTAAATTGTTGCAACTAACTCTTAATCAAACTGGGAAAATTGATATATTTAAAAAACAGAAGCAGTAAGCCTTTTAGATTCCTTAACCGATCACGCATGGAACCACATATAACCCCACTACTGCATAATCCCGGTTCGCCAGGCTTTGCCTGTAATAATAATACCGTCGATTTGAATGAAAACACCGCGATTCCATGGCATTCGACTGCTGCCAGGGCTGCAAAAAGCGAAGCATAGATCATTGGTTTCACATTGACATATTTTGTCATGGCCAACGATTGATTATCAACCCATATTTATTTCATGGTTAACAATCGCGGGGTGGGATTTAAGAATTTTAAAAAAAATGGGGACAACAGGCCTAAATGCCGATCCCCATTGTCTTGTTGGTCCTTGCTATGGACTTTGCACCGTCAGGTTCCAGTTCGCACATGGCCCTAATCGCATCCACATTCTCAGGCACAACATCCGACTCCTGGTGGATAGCCTGGAAGAAGTACAGTTCACCCTGGTACTTACTGATACTGTCCTTCCATATCACATTCTCGAACATATCGCTGCGGCTGCGTCCCAGGTCCCTGGCAAGTTCCATGACCTCTGCCGTACTCTTGATATTATCTTCACCCGATACGAACCTGATACGGGGCCTGCTGGCATACAGGTCAATGATATCCTGCGGTTCGAAATCTTTTTCAAGCTCAACATTCAGTGCATGGAAATGCATGATAGTAGTGGACAGTTTCACAGCTACCGTAGCAATTTCGAGATGCGGCAGGATGGAATTCACATCCGGCCCGTGATGGCTGGGTAAGCTGATAGGATTTGGTACAATAGCGTTTATCGGGCCGCTCTTGATATCTCCGGGGTCTGCCCCCCTTCGCATCAGGGTGACCCTTGACTTCTTAACACCGTATTCCTGGTCCAGGGGATACAGTGCCCTGGTCAGTCCGGTGGTGTTGCAACTGACCACACGGGTCAGGTCCCTGCCAATTGCTTCATCATAATTGGCTTCCGAGTTGAAACTAAATCCTGCCAGTTCATGGTCTTCACCCCCCTGCCAGATGGACTTTACACCATGTTTCACATACAGGTCCTTGTATGAGGCACCTACTCCACCGGGTGTGCAGTCTACTACCAGGTCTGCTTTGTCGAGCAGCTCGTCCAGTGTACCGGAAACCTCAATACCTGCCTTGCTAAAAGCTTCTATCCTGTCAGAAGTTGATGCATACAGGTCAAAACCCCTGTCTACTGCAAGTTTAGCTTCAAATGACGGGCGGGTTTTCACTACACCCGATATCTCCATATCATCCTGGGCAGAAACTGCATCTCCTACTCGCTTTCCTATGGTACCGTATCCATTAATAGCTATCTTTGCTTTTTCCATTCTATTACCCACTGATTATTCTCGCAACAATAGTCATTTTTTGATATTTTCTAATTGATATTTTCTATCAACGCTTCATTTTTCGTCATATCCACGCGTAATATCCGTCCGGGTAAGGTCATGGTATCTCCAAAGATTCCTGTGATGGTGATCTCATTTCCATCCACAGCCAACCGTACAACATCTTCCATTAATGTTGTTTTATCCTTCCCGTTAATTAGAATGGCATTTAATTCACACATGGTAATCAAATAACTGATACGTGCTATAAATAAATAAAATATTCGAAACAGCACTTGAATTGTGCTACCATCCGTCAGTAAAAGCACCTGGTCTTGTTACATACACCAGCAAGATAGGGCAATTTTGAGCATTCAGGCTATTGCAGTATTTCTTCATGTGTGCCTCATCCGGAAAATAATGACTTGCACTTGCTGTACAGCGTGATTCTACCAAAAATATACATGTATAACCCGTATTATCTCACCTGGCCATATTTTGTTAATAATTTGCGATTACTAATTATGTCCTATGATTTGCTCCCTCAATAAACTTTGTTTTTCTACTTCAACCTTGAAATATCATATTCGTATCGCCATACATCCGGTTAACCAGCAGTCGTCTAAAGCACATCTTCGAACATCCACCCGAAATCCTGTGGCCGATTAAGGAAATCCAGCTTACCTATATCCCGTACGAGCCCGTATAACTCACTGCCCCTGACCAGCCCCGTCTTACTGAAACTTTTAGGCTTTACCTCCCTGATCTCTGGCACATTCCTATAACCAGGGTTGGCAATAAAACCATCCTCTGTCAGATAGTAGGCCGCACCATGCAGTTCCACGTATGGCTTATATAAAGAGGAGAACTCCCTGGACACCCAGTTTGCCATCTTAAGTTCCTTATTGCCGGTATTGATGGTCACATGTCCATAGTCCGGCGGAATGATTACTTTATCTCCTGCCAATGCCTGTACCAGCACTACATCGATCACTGAATTCACTGTGCGCTTTTGCAGCAGGTAATGCCCTGCGCCAGCAAGTACCTCATACACTTCCGGATATGATGTGTCAGTACCGGGCACAGCAGGGTGGTAATGTCCTGCGGTTTTCACATATTCCCTGCCCAGCATGCCTGGGGGGATGATGGTGATATCATAGCGCAGGCCGTTTTCGAGCATGGTATCATGATCGCTACGGCTTAGGGCAAGGTCCCGGTACATATAATAGAGTTCCCTATCCCCTGCCTGGAGTATCTCCCTGTCAAGGAGGACTGCTTCAATATCAGACAGCATGCGGATATCCGGTTCCTGCGTCCTGCCCCCGAACGTCAGTGTCCTGTTCATATCTGGTCCCATAATTAAATTGTACGGGGTACTATATATTGTATTCGAACACCCAAAAGCAGCGGCACAGCACTTTTAGGAACTCCTGCCGCCAGATCGCAGTAACCTGGCAATACACCCTGCCTCTTCCGGATAGAACGACAACACAGTACCAACAGTTATCAGTGCAGTTGCCACCCAGAACACGCCCAGGTGAAGCTCGCTGGTGCGCATGCTCACGAAATCGAACACAAATATTACTGTGCCCAGGTGCAGCATGGATGAGCCGGTCTGCACGAAATAGCCTTCCCGCTCATAGGTTAGCCCACCCCGACCCAGTATGGTTAATACCATGACCGCTGCCTGTACCACTATGGATATGGCCAGCAGGAATGCCAGACTGGTGCCGATTTCTGTCATCAGCGCAATTAATAACGTAATGGTCAGGATACCAATCCCTGATACCAGCAGCGACTGGCGGGGCACTATCCGTTTTGGGATACACAGCCCCAGTGCCACCAAAAGAAGGACAACGAACGGGTAGATTAGCTGGTTCATGCTGTCTATGTACTGCCCGTATAAGGCAGTCTTGGTCCAGCCGGGCATAGTCCCGTTGGTATATGTGTAGTATCCTATACCGTACAGGCATACCAGCCCGATTATTGCCAGTACCGCCGCCGTAAGTATCATCAGGTAGAAATCATATGTCTTATGCTTCATCCTCATCTCAGGTCTCATCCCTCTATGTCCCTCCTCATTGTGTAATAGCATGTATCCCTGGCGCGATGTATGTCAGCAGGTAGGTGAACACGAGTGACAGGAAACAGGTAATACCCAATATGGCAGTGGCCCGCCACATGTTATGCCGTTTAAGATATATCCGGGTGTGCAGGTATGCACTATACAGCACCCACATCATGATGCTGCCGTTGATCTTGGGATCCCACCACCAGTCCTTGCCCTCCCATGCCACCACAGCCCACGGGTAACCGATAAGCATGCCTACTGTCAGCAGCAGGTACCCGACCTTGGCATGGCTGTATGATATGTGGTCAAATATCTTCTCCCGTCGAAACAGCATGAACACACAGCCCACAAAGGTGACCACAAGGGATGCATATGCGATAAAGAGCATAGGCGGGTGGGTCCACATATACTCTGAATTGTAGAAATATATGATGCGGAAATACAACTGGTACAGTGTAGCATATAACACATTGGGATCGCCCACACTTGCGGCCTGGTACCAGCCTGTGATCTCTAAGTGCAGGCCGGGCAGGGGTTCCCTGAACGGGTTAGAGGTATAATATGTTAATATACCAAAGGCTGCCAGCATGATATTCATGGCCGATGAGAACAGTGCTGTTATTTTAGTCCTTATAAAATCATAGCGGTAATTAGTAACAGCAAGGAAAATGGACAGGCACAGGGTCCAGAAGTATAATTTTTCGGTTTCTATCCATAAGGGCACAACAAATCTTGAGGGTGTTGTACTGGTACCCATGGTACTGGCCATATAATTTGCCAGTTCAGGCGGGTAGACCAGTTCTATGGTCTGGTAGATGCGCAGGTGGAACCAGGCAATGATAATAAACCCGATGACCAACAATGCCGTATCGATCTCCCTTAACTGTGATGCCAGCCTGAAGGCGCGGCTGTCGTTTGAAAGCATGTGGTAGATAGCAATAATACCAAGGGCGAGCGAAAAGATGAATATAACAGAAATGACAGGCTGGCCGATAGTGGTCACGGTGTCCCTGGCAGCAAGATATTCCTGGTACGACATATATGGTTCAATGATTTTTATCTGATAAATACGATGCCGAATTCATGATTGCCGGAACAAAGCTTTGATGTACTTCATATCCAGATCTATATAGTTGTTTTCGCCCATATAAAGGCGGTCCATTAATTCAAAATCCAACTGGAGAAGAACTTACTCCGGTTTGAAATAAAACACATCAAGTACGTGAGAAGCCCTCCATAGTTTCTTATATATTGCTTCATTAATAAGATATTAATGCATAGAAAATATTACAACGTATCGGTAATCGGTAATGTGCAGGACATTGGATTTCGTGAATTTGTTGAAAGTACGGCAAATTCATATCATGTAACAGGATATGTATTCAATGATCCTAACGGCAGCGTGAAAATGCTGTGCGCAGGTCAGGTCGAATTATTAAACACGTTTTTTGATGCAGTGCAGACACGACCGCCACAGGGCACCAACATCGAACAGTTTATAAAAACTGAAATACCAATCCCGGAGGACATTGATCTGAACATTCCCAATCAATTTTTAAAGTTTGGAACCGATGAACTAGCTGATATTGGTAGAAAACTTGATACCGGCATTGAGCTACTAAAAACACTTCCACAGGTCAAAGAAAGCGTGAGCGCATTACCAGAGATCAAAACAGGGATTGATACGCTGAATTCGAAGTTTGATGATTTCAGAACTGACCAGCGGGAACACAACAAACGCATGGAAGAACAAAACAAACAACTTATCCAGATCCTACAAAAACTTGCTGAATAATAGATTTGTCCCTAAAATATCCGCACCCAAGCACGTTCTCAACCCGCGTGACCCCCTCATCAGCAGCGACCTTGTAATACATTCGGCGCCCCATTATCCTAATACTGATAAGGATGCTGCAGGCAGAATATTCATCTTAATAAATATACCCACAGACCTTATGCAATTGTGTGTGCCGTCGCAACGTTTGACCTTTAACTCTTATTTCGACTCATGGCTATTATGCAAAATACCAGTAAAAGACACAAAATTGCAGTTAATCCATAGAATCCCGGAGTATCTGTCTGTACCGGAGTGGGCGTAGGTGGTTTGCCTTCCTCAACGATACTGTAGGTCATTGGAGTATTGAACATTATTTCATTAAGTCTTATTGTTTCATCAACGTTCCCACTGACAACTGATCTTCCATTTTCTTCTATATTTACGGAAAATGTATACTCACTATTTTTCGGAAGGATAAATTGAACATTACCTCTGACCCGGCCAGAACCCCGGATCATCCCCATGTCATCGCTCTCAGTATAAACCGAATAAGGATCGACCATTGCCCTGACCTCCATAGTGAGAGGTCCGGAATCCCCTCCCTGATTATATATACCAGGGGAAACATCCACTACAACTTTCGATACACCGTCCACATATTGTTTGATCTCCAGATTCATATCAGTAAGCAGGATATCTGCA
>Ga0255420_10262_pt1 | contig 12314 bp, 9 predicted proteins | sample ANMaggSeSYBR02I3_FD_182630 | JGI IMG/M metagenome (GOLD analysis project Ga0255420, IMG submission 182630) | Sediment cell enrichment communities from methane seep in Santa Monica Basin, California, United Staets - ANME aggregate JGI... | ecosystem: Environmental > Aquatic > Marine > Cold seeps >...
TTTACAATGATTAAAGAAATGATCAATATCCACACATTAGAACTTGCAAGAATAGATGATCGTTAATATTATCTGATAGAATTGAATCGTTAATATTATCTGATAGAAATGTAGTAATAAACCTGAAAAGCAATTCAACTCATTTATGTAAATAGTTGGAGATAGCCAAATGGATTTACCAGTAATACATTTACCTGATGTACAGGCAAACAGACCAGATATTCCAATAACACTATCAAGAGTTGGAGTAACTGACGTCAAGAAATTGGTTGAAGTTTCCAGGGCAGAGAAGCGGCCTATAATATTGATCTCAAAATTTGATATATTCGTAGACCTTCCTTCAGATCGTAAAGGTGCAAATCTGTCACGGAACTTCGAAGCCATTGATGAGGTACTTGAGGAAGCGCTCACCTCACCGGTATGTGAAATTGAAGAACTCTGCGGAGAAGTTACCAGGAGACTACTTACCAGGCACGAATACGCAACCAGGGCAGAGGTAATAATGCAGAGCGAGTACATAATCAAGCGTACCACGCCAATTAATAAAGTGAAGTGCCAGCAAGTGGTGGATATTTTTGCAGAGGCTACGGCATTACGTAAGAATGGGGACAACGTCTCTGTAAAAAAGATGGTCGGTGCCGAGGTCATTGGTATAACGGCCTGCCCCTGTGCCCAGGAGATCATACGGGAAAAGGCACAAAATGAATTGAAGAGATTGAATGTGGACAGCAAGATAATCTCTGAATTCTTAAACAATATCCCTATGGCAACGCATAATCAAAGGGGGAGAGGCATAATATCCATTGAGGTTTCCAGCGGTCATGAGGTCTCTATTGACAAGATCATCCGGATAATAGAAGAATCAATGAGTTCCAACATATACGAATTACTCAAGCGCAATGATGAGGCAATGCTTGTGGAAACAGCCCACAAGAACCCAAAGTTCGTGGAGGACTGTGTCAGGACAATGGCTAAAAAGATCGTACATGAGTTCACTGACCTGCCGGATGAGGCTATCATAACCATTAAACAGATCAATGAAGAAAGTATCCACACCCATAATGCTTTTGCAGAACGCATTGCCTCTCTTGGTGAATTAAAGACCGAACTAAATATAAAATCGGTGTGAAAATAGGTGTATAAAATAAGTTCTTTAGCCGCAACTTTACCTGCATTGTTCTAAAATCCAGGTATTCCGGCATTTATTTGATATACATATACCTAAGTAACATATTTCAGCAGCATAATTTAACAGGAGTCATCAAAGTGCCAGTAATCACGTTATACTACGAAGATATTGAAACACTTATCGGGACGGACAAAGACACCTTTATCAACAGGGTTCCCATGATCGGTGCAGATATCGAACGTATCGAAGATGACCATATAGATATAGAATTCTTCCCTGACAGACCCGACCTGTACAGTCCCGAAGGTGTTGCCAGGGCAATGAGGGGTTTTCTTGATATACATACCGGTCTGCCTGTATATAATGTACAAGATTCCGGCATCAGGATCACCCTGGACGATGGGGTCAATAATATCCGGCCTTACCTGGGCTGTGCAGTGGTGAGGGGACTTGAGTTCAATGATTACAGCATTGAGAGCTTAATGGCACTTCAGGAGGACTTGCACTGGGGCCTGGGCAGGGACCGTAAAAAAGTGTCAATCGGCATACACGATCTAAGTGATATTGAACCACCATTCAGGTATGTGGCCTCTGATCCGGATCTCAGTTTTGTGCCCCTGGATTTTGAAGAACCCATGACCATGCAGGAGATACTTGAACGCCATCCAAAGGGAGTGAAATATGCCCATCTCATGGAAGGGTTCGATAAATATCCCCTGATACTTGATGCCAAAGACCAGGTACTTTCATTCCCACCTATTATCAACGGACAGCTTACCAGGGTCAGCCATGGAACCCGCGACCTGTTCATTGATGTGACCGGTCTGGATCAAAACGTATATACAGCACTTAATATTGTGGTAACTTCCCTGGCCGAGCGAGGTGGTAATATTGGGACGGTGACTATTGAAAATAGTATTGACAATGGTATTGAGAATAAGATTATTACGCCTGATCTGGCACCTGGACACTGGAGTCTTGGACCCGATGAAGTAAGGTCATTAATTGGTATTGACCTCACACCCCAACAGATCGTAGAGCAACTTCAGCGTATGAGGTTCGGGGCATCCGTAAACGAAAATGGATTCATAGACGTAAGTTCTCCCGCCTACAGGGCAGATATCCTACATACCTGGGATATCCTGGAGGATATTTCAATTGGATATGGTTATAATAACATACCTCTTGTTGTCCCAAAGACCGTAACTGTGGGTAAGCAGCACCCTATATCCATAAGGCGCAATGAAATACTACAGATAATGCCTGGGTTAGGATATAACCAGGTAATGCCTTTTACTCTTTCAAGCGAAAAGGTACATTACAATAACATGCTGCGCAGGCCGGACCAAAAAGCCACCCTTCTCAAGCATCCTATCAGTGAGGACCAGACCATGGTCAGGACCACCATCCTGCCGAACCTGATGGAGATACTGTCATTGAACCAGCACCGTGAACTGCCCCAGCGTATCTTTGAGGTTGGGGATGTGGTAGTGGATGGTACTACCATACAACACCTGGCAGCAGTATGTATCCATCCCGCATCTAATTTCACAGAGATAAGGGGTGTGGTCGATGCTGTTATGCGTGAGATGGGCATAGAATACTCAATTACCGGGACCGATGATCCTGCATTTTTAAAAGGCAGGCGTGCAGCGCTGATGGTTGATGGAAACGAGATCGGTACTTATGGTGAGATACACCCCGATGTCCTCACAAATTTCCAACTGCAGCAGCCCACAGTAGGTTTTGAGCTGATGGTATGAAGATAATCGACATCTCCAGAACTATCCACCCGGATATGAAGATGTATCCTGGAGATGCGGGGCCACAGATCACAAAGGTATCAGGGCTTGATGAAGGCGACTCATACAATATTTCACGTATAACTCTTGGAACCCATACCGGCACCCATGTGGATCCGCCCCTGCACCTCATATGTGGTGGGGCTGGTATTGACAGGCTATCTATGAACACGCTTGTAGGTAATGCAAGGGTACTTGATCTTTCTTCTATTAACAGACCTATAGAAGCTAGTGATATTGGTTCACTGGAAGCGGGGGAAATTATCTTATTGAAAGGCAACCCGTATGACCTGGGTGACGAGTTTGACCGCCTGCTCCCGGGACACGCAGCACTGTGTGACCCAGGTAACTTAGAAGGTTCAGGTGGCCCGGGTGTTTCTTGCGGGGCATGTCTTACGGCGGCATGTGCCAGATACCTTGTAGATATCGGGATTAAGACTATTGGTACTAATGCTATATCCATAGGCGCCCCGGATGAGGAATATGAGGTCCACCATACATTGCTGGATGCGGGTATCGTGGTGATCGAAGGTCTTGAAATGCCAGATGTTGAAGCAGGGGATTATTTTTTAGTATGCCTGCCGCTAAAGATCGCTGATGGAGACGGGGGGCCTGCCAGGGCAGTACTAATAAATGAAAAAAAAGAATAAGATTAGTATCCGGGGTTACCCGAATACTAACAGTGAGTTTGTGGTGCCAAGGACCATTTTACTGGCATCCGGAGTCATGTCGAGGCATACGAAAAACATTCCGTATTGATCTTCAAGATGGTATGTTGCCTTATTATCACCATTCAGGTTATACATTCTAAGGTCCCTGTCCTCACTGATTACCACATATTTCGAGTCATCTGATATGCCGATAACCCCTACGTCAGATCCCATCTGTTTCATCCATTCCACATTGCCGTTTTGGTCAAACAGATAGACCTTGTTCTTAAATGAAAATGTATCGTCTGCATTGTAGGGTTTTGTCAGGATATAACTCCCGTTTGAGCTGATCTCTATCTCAACAGTGTTAACATCAATTTCCTTTTCCCAGTTTTTATTGGCATATTTATCAAAGGAATGTATCTTGTTATCATCTGTCAGGACATACAGTATCTCACCGTCATCTGATATCTTTACATCTTCAACTTCACCGGATACCTCCTTGAACCAGATGTACATATTCTTGGCCTCACTGTCTAGATAGTATACCCTGTCATCCTGGGTGCCTACCAGCAGGTTCTGGCCGCTGGTGGAATAATCAAAAGCCAGGACCTTTGCAGTGGATATGCCAGGTTCCCAGTTCCATATTTCATTACCTTTGATACCCACGGCAGATAACTGCGGTGACTTTTTACCGCCCTGTATCAAATTGCCATTATCCAGCACACCGATCTGGTTAATAGTACCACCCGTATTATAGGAATACAGTTTTCCTCCGGTGTTATCATATAATGTAACAAAATCATCATCAGCTATGCCTATATATTCTCCTGAACTCGATACGGATATGAACTGGGCCCTGCTCCACGTAATATCTGTGAGCAGATCCCCTGTGGGCGTTTTTATTATAGCCTTCCGGGTGGACACGCCTCCCATATAGTTACCATCATCTGAAATGGATACTTCCTTGATCCTTACCCTGCTGTTCTTTGTCCATGTGGGACCTCTGAGAAGCTGGATAGTGTCTAACGTTTGTGTAGGGGTAGGAGTAATAGTAGGAGTAATTGTCTCTTGTGGTGTAGGTGTGGCTTTGGGAGGCTCAATAACTTCGTATTCAGATACACATCCTGAGAAGATAATGACTGCCGATACAAGAAGTACACAGATCAGGATAACTGGTTTTTTCATAATTATCACTCTTTTATATTTATCATGAGATGGTTTTATAGTTATTGTTTTCCTGATATAAAATTTGTGTATAGGTAGCAACAAACATTTCCATAAGGTATTACCGTAATGAATATATGGAACCACAGCATGAAGAATAACTCTCATTAATAATGACTATTACCTGCTAAAAGAAGTTCAGATAAAAGGCGGCTTAATGAAAAATTTTGGAGGACGTCTGTGATGCTTAAAGTTAAAAACCTTGTAAAAGACTACGAGTTGGAAGATGCTACAGTTAGGGCACTTGATGGTATTAATTTTGAAGTGAACGATGGCGAGATTGTCGGTATAATGGGGAGAAGTGGTAGCGGTAAGACTACCTTAATGATGGTGTTAAGAGGCATAGAGCACTTTAACGAGGGTGAAATACAACTGGATAACCTTACCCTTACCCCTGACTCCCCATACGAAGACATGCTGGCAATGAAGGGAATGACTGCCATACATTTACAGAGGAATTTCGGTATCTGGCCCGGGTCCACCATAGAGAACATTATCAGGCGCCTGTATTCATTACGTGTGGGTCATGAAGCACTGCCATCAAGGGAACATCCCGATTATGATGATCTGTATGCCGAGAGCATGGAATTCCTCAAACTTGTAGGTCTTGACCACAAGGCTGAACATTACTCACCTGTTCTTAGCGGAGGCGAGAAACAGAGGTTATTGATCGCACGCCAGATCGCAGCCAATCCCAAGTTACTGCTGCTGGATGAACCCGCTACCATGACCTGTCCTGCTACTAAGCAGGAGGTCCTTGATACGATCAAGAGGGTCCAGCAGAAGACCGGGATCATTACAATAATCGTCTCTCATTTGCCTGAGATACACAGTTATCTTGCAGATAAGGTGGTATGGCTGGAAGAAGGCAAGATCGTAGCAGAGGGAAAACCGGATGACCTTATTGAAGAATTCCTTAAAGATATGAAGCCTGAAGTGCCATTGCCTGAATTGAAAGAAGACAAGACCGTAATAAGGGTAGAGGATCTTTGCCAGCGTTATTTCCTGGTAGGTCAGGGAGAAGTACTGGATATCGAGGATATGAATGTGGAATTCAAAAAAGGTGAGATAACTGCACTTATCGGACCAAGTGGTGCAGGTAAGACCACACTGTTACATGCAATGGACGGGCTTATTTATCCTGACGAGGGTGAGATAAATTTCCTGCTTGATGGTAAATGGGTGGATACCACTATTTACTCTCCTGATAGAATGGAACTGCGCAGGCGTACCAGCATTATGTATCAGGAATTCGCCCTCTACCCGAATACTCCAATTAAGCACCAGCTGGCCTATAAGCTTGGTGTCAAGGGTATGAATGTATTAGAGTCTGCAAGGAAAAAAGCAAAAGAATTGGGTATTCCTGATGAAAATCTGGATGCAATATACAGGTTAACAGATGTCGGGGGGGAAGGTGCTCAGGAAGAACTGGAAAGGATGGGGTATTCACTGGATATTATAAGCTTGCTCTTCCCGAGAGGTCATTTAGATGAGGTCATAAAACATGCCGGGCCGATATTTGAAGCAATGAAACTTCCCATATCAGTCCTGGATTCCAAACCATACCAGATGAGCGGTGGGGAGAATGTACGAGCGGCACTGGCACTGGCCATGATAACAAATCCTGATTACCTGCTGCTGGATGAACCATTTGGCGATCTGGACCCTATTACCTTGCGGGAAGTAGCCAATTCCCTGAAAGTAGTCAGTGAAACGTTCGGGACAACTATCATATTAATCAGCCATCACATGGATTTCGTGAATGAAGTTGCTCACAGGGCCATATTGATCGATAACGGTGATATAACCATGGATGGCGACCCGCTTGCTGTCACAAGTAAATTGATCGAGATAGGTCATGCTACCTATATGGAACATGCTATAGTGGACTATAAGATCGAAAACATGAAATGAGTTGGTTTATCCGTTGTGGAACCCGGGAGACCAGAGTAGTTTTACTAAAGTAATTCTATCTCAGTGGTTTTAATTTTAATTGTTGACTAACACCCGGACATACCTACTATTTTATGATATCCCAGCAGAATATATATTCCAGAAATAATATGTTGCAGCAAGATGAAAACACGGACCAGGGAGGTATGTCAGTCGATGAGGGACAGATGGGGGGTACTGAGTTTACAAGCCAAATTGATACCGGACAGGCAGGTCCTGCCCAGGCTCCCGTTTCTAAACCTGGGAAAAAGGGTTCAAGAGCAGGGCGCGTTTTGATCTATCTGCTGGTGATTGTGGGACTATTGATAATAATTGGCGGGAGCTTGTTCGTTATTTTTGGAGATTTCGATACTTTGCCCAGGGATTCCAATAAGGTTGCCGTGATATATGTACAAGGTATAATGATAACAGGTAATTTACCAGGAGGGTTAGGGTATGCCACATCGGAAGAGATCAGCAAGAGCATCCAGGATGCTGCCGATGATAAGAATGTAAAGGCCATTGTGCTGCGCATCAATAGCCCGGGCGGAACACCTGCTTCGGCCCAGGAGATCGTGTCAGAGGTAAAAAAAGCACAGGAACATAAGCCTGTGGTGGTATCAATGGGTGATGTGGCAGCCAGTGCAGCTTATTATATTTCTGCACCAGCAGACCACATTATTGCTAATCCGGATACAATGACAGGCAGTATTGGAGTTATCTGGGTGTTCGAGAACAGTTCTGAGTATTTTGATGAGGAGGGAGTGGAATTTTACGTGGCAAAGAGCGGAGATTTCAAGGATATGGGTGCCAACTGGAGGGGACTGAGCGATGCTGAAAAGCAATATTCAGAGGAGGTAGTCCTGGAAGCTTACGGTCGATTCATTGATGAGATTGCCAGCGGAAGGGGCTTGAACAGGTCTGATGTGAAGGATATGGCTGACGGCAGGATATATTCGGGAAGCAGGGCTGTGGAACTTGGGTTGGTGGATGAGACCGGGAACCTGTATGATGCTATTGATGTGGCAGCAAAACTGGGTGGTATCGATGGTGAGCCGACTGTGACCTATAAGAATAAGCCTTCATTGTCAAGGATTCTGTTCGGCAGTACAGAGGGAACTGATGACGGGTCTGGATCCTTGGTGAGATATCTTTTTGAGAGTCCTTTCGGATGGTTCCAGGCTTAGATCATTATATCATTCGGCCCTTCGCTCTTTAGTATGGGGAAAACAATATCTATAATATTAAGGAAACATATCACAAGAGGATTATATCTGAGGCTCTGGCATTCCTGAGTATATTCGTTATTTTTTGATTTATGAGATTGTTAAGGCGTGTATTTATAAAAAATTTATTTATAAATCCTTTAATTGAAATTCTAAGTAAAATATAACTATTTTAGTTATTTAGATACACATTATTGCTAAAAATCCAAAAATAACAAAAATTAGGATCTAACTGTAACGTATTCATTAGAACTTATTATAAATACATTTCGGTACAGTTGAATCAATTCTTATGAGTTTGTGCATATATTGTATCAAAAATTGCCTAAAATACCCTCAATACAAACCATTAGAATGAAATTTTAGATAAACTGACCCTTCTTAGGTGTTTATTGGCATTTTAAAGCTCTTACATCCATTTTGCCAGAGGCTCATCTAATATATAAGTGTCGGAAGTTATCGAAATGTCCAGGATTTCATCATTAAGAAATAACTTCGAAAGGATATCTTAATCCCATTTTCCCACATGAAATAGCGAAGAACCTATTATTCCATGTGTCATCGGTTAAGAGTAATATTGTAATGGAACACGGATTGCACGGATAATATATAAATCCGTCAAATCCGTGTCATCCGTATTCGATTTAAATTAAATTGGAGAATCGTATGAAATCATTGGTCTTTTGGAAAATAATACCTACCGACTCGGTCAAATTCCTTAACTGATGACCAATCTAAGTCATTCAAATTCCTCATTGAGTCTTGTATGAAAATCCAGTATCAATTTAGTGGTTTTGTTATCCATGTTCAGTTTGAATGTACGGATCTGTTTACCAAGACGTTTTTCAATAACAACGTTGGCTTTTAGCAATGGGTCAATCACTCTTGCCACACTTGAATGGGACAGTCCGGTCTCTTCTGCGATTCCTGAGAGGTAAGTGGATTCATTCTGGTGTTTGATAAGATTTTCAAGGACTGTCATCTGTGCAGTCCGTCCGAATATTTTTTCAAGTGCAGTCATTTTTTATCTATACATTATATTAGTTAATCAGTAATAAGGCTTGCTACATTTTTCTGAAATAAGATAATTGATAGAAAGGTGTGTGAATTATTCGAAAAATCTTAAGTATAATGACTTCATTTGATATATTTAATAGTTTGTCTGTTAATTTGGTGGTTGTATGAATCCGGACGACATAGATAATGAGATAGTTAATATTATTAAAAAAGACCCTGCAATGCCTTATTCCCGTATTGCTGAATTACTTCTAATCAGCGAAGATGAAGTAAAAGAAAAACTTGAGACACTATCAGATACCAGGCAAAAAATACTGATAGTGGACGATGAACTTGATACCCTGATTCCTCTCAAGAGGGCACTGGAGGCAGAAGATTACCTGGTGGTTGAAGCATCCAGCGGCATGGAAGCTATTGAAAAGACAAGATCGAATCATCCGGATTTGATATTACTGGACCTGATGATGCCAGGCATGGACGGGTTCGAGGTTTGCAAAGTGCTGAAGGATGATGTATTAACTAGCCACATCCCGATAATAATGTTAACAGCCAAAGGCGAGATCGATGATAAAATAGAAGGGATAGAGACCGGTGCTGATGATTATGTTACCAAACCGTTCGACCTGGGCGAATTGAAGGCCAGGATAAAGATGATACTTCGAAGGACCAATGTCTGAACTGACCAGTAACATACCGATTCCTTTGTAAGAATGATACCTAAATTCACTTTAGGGAACAATAAGTGGAACCTGCTTTTAGTTATAATTATATGTACCCTTATAATTTCCCTCATCACTCTTTATGGGATCAGGTTGAACGAAGATATCCATGAGATTGCCCAGGAACAGTTTACCCATCAGCAATTATTACTTTCAAAACAGATATCTACAGGGATCGAGGAATTCCTGAACCAAAATACAATTAATATTGAGATACTGGCCAATCATATATCGGACACCCCACCCGGGGAGGTGATCCCTGATTTTATAAATGTATATTATCATAGCCGGGGAATCTATGTCATCGAATTCATAAATGAAAGTGGTGTCATTACAATGGGATATCCGCTTGAGGACATACCTACCGGATATGACCTTTATGAACATGAACAGGCCTATACTTTCGAAAAGGCCAGGGACAATCAAAAAACTTATGTTACAAAACCTTTCCTTTTAATGGAAGGTGGACTGGGAGTAACGATCTGGTCACCCGTTTATGAGGGTGACGAATTCAAAGGTGTAACTCTTGCGATCATCAGATTGTCGGATATTTCAAATCGGTTCCTTCAAAACTATGACTCTACGGAGGAGGTCTATGTTGTTGATGAGTTCGGGACAATATTATGTGGTAGTTCCGATCGATACCAGGCAGGTGAAAATTTTATAGATACGGTAAATGGGACTAACCCTCTTCTTTTGCAAATACTCAATAAGCAGATGAACGGTTCCGAAGGTACCGGTTATTATTTTGAAAGCAATACATCTGAAAAGAAATTGGCGGCATATTCCCCGATCAAGTGGCGAAACCGCTTGTGGTCTATAGCTGTGGTATCCCCTCAATCCGATGTTGATGACCTGATATATTCTGTGTATGTGAAACAGGTTGGATTAATAGGATTATCCGGTGGATTTATTGTATTATTCAGCCTTTCAATTATCCTGTTACTGACAAGATGGAATAAATCACTGGAACTTGAGGTGGCCAGCAAGACCAGTGAGATCACTAAATCCAATGAACTCCTGAAGCGGGCGAATAAAAAACTGATGGAACTGGACAAGTTGAAATCTGATTTCGTGTCCATGGTCTCACATGAATTAAAAACTCCGTTGACCCCTATGAAAACTTCAGCTGAATTCCTGTTGCAAAGTGACCCGGACGTGAATGTCAGAAGGGAAATGCTTGAGTTGATTGTAAGGAATATCGACCGCCAGACAAGAATGGTAAACGACATGCTGGATATTTCCAGGATCGAATCAGGCAATATGAGATTCAGGAAGGAAATGCTGGATATTGATGAGATAATTAATTCTGCTTTTGAAACAATGAAAAAGCAATCGGAAGAAAAGAAAATAAATATAACTACCGACATTTCCCCTGGCCTTACAAAGATCAATGCTGATAAAGATAAACTGATCCAGGTGTTTGTTAACCTGTTAAGTAATGCATTGAAATTCACACCCGATGGTGGGAATGTGGAAATAAAAGCTTTCGAATCAGGGAAATATATAGAAGTAGATGTGAAAGACGACGGGATAGGCATCCCGCCCGACAAGATCGATAAGATATTTGATAAATTCTACCAGATCGATAATACTTATGCCCGTCCCTATAGTGGTTCAGGACTTGGGCTGGCTATCACGAAAAGTATAATGGAAGGGCATGGTGGGACGATCAGGGTGGAAAGTACACCTGGTGAGGGGAGTGTATTTATTTTAACATTTTTAAAATAGCGGTTATGCATTTTCCAAGCGTTCCAATTAATCGACAGATTTAAATATGAATATATATCATCTGTATCTGGCGATAAATCGTCAAGTTTAAAAAATTATAGAATTGATTTAAATGATCGAACCAAACAAGTTGGCTGATAAAATCATGGCAGAAACAAATGAAAGTGCAAAATTCTGTCTGATTTGTCACAGGCAGGTAACCCAGCACATCATCATATCAAATTGGAAAGATGTGGGTATATGCAGTTGCAGCTGGACTTCCTTTGAAACTCCTGCTGTGGAGCCACATCAGTCTGAGTTCTATAAGGCCCCCTGCAGGCTGGATATGGAACAAACCATCGATCAGGTGGCAACATTGCAATCAAAAGATAAGCATCGAGGGCGTAAGATGTTTAAAGATCACACCAGCTGTTTTTACCATCCCCTATCCCTCCAATGTGTGAAATACATCTACGCCCCATCCTCCATTTAAGGTGAATACTGTTTTAAGGTTACATTGATAGCTATTCCAAAAATTTATTCATTTCTTTATAGAATTTCAATAATTTCCTGGTGAGTTCATTTTCTTCGTTAAGCATAAAAGTCCTGAACACCTTTCCTACTTTTTGCTCTTTGGTGATTCCAAGTTTTATCAGTGGTTCCATAACCCTGGATAGACTCGAATGGGACAGACCTGTCTCTTCTGCAATACCGAATAAAAAGGTGGTATTGCCGCGATTATTGAAAATGTTCTCAAGAACCTGAAGCTGGGCAGTTTTTCCGAATAATTTTTCAAGTGAACTCATTCTAATCATATATAAATTAACTATTAATATATAGGGGGTATCCACGAAAAACCTAAGACGATGAAGGTAGTAAAGGGATTCCATGACGAAAAGCCC
>Ga0255420_10253_pt2 | contig 12281 bp, 13 predicted proteins | sample ANMaggSeSYBR02I3_FD_182630 | JGI IMG/M metagenome (GOLD analysis project Ga0255420, IMG submission 182630) | Sediment cell enrichment communities from methane seep in Santa Monica Basin, California, United Staets - ANME aggregate JGI... | ecosystem: Environmental > Aquatic > Marine > Cold seeps >...
GGTTTGACTTCAACTTCTTTGTACTTCGTACAGATCTTGGATTTCCCATTAGAACGCCCTATGTAGAAGATGACAAGAACTGGTTGTTCGGGACTGGAAATATATTTTCAAACGCACTGTTTTACCTGGCCATCGGATATCCGTTTTAGGATTGGACTTACTTCCCAATACAGAAATTCTTGATACTTTTAAAACCTTAAATAATAGCCCAATGTATAGAAGAAGAAAAGCGGTCTTATTTATTCTTGTAGGAGTCATTGGTTTGATGGTATTAGCATTGTTGTTTAAATTTTATTTTACCAATCAATACAGGTCTCAAATTCCGGATATCGCTGAATATCACAACCTTTTAACACCTGCAAGGAACCAGTTAGACGATGCTCTAAAGAAAGCACAACGAAATCCTTCGGCTGAAAATTTGGGTAGGCTTGGAATGATATCCCATTCATGTGCCAATTATGAACAAGCCGCTCAATGTTATGAACTGGCAATCAGGAGAAAAAAATCAGAATGGTTATGGTACTATTATCTCGGATATTTGAGTATGGAAATGGGCGAATCAAATGCTGTTATAGAGAACTTTAATAGGGTAATCGAACGGAATCCAAATATCTATCATGCTTGGTTTTATATCGGTGAAAGCTATAGAAATCTTAGAATGAATGATGCGGCAGAAAGGTCGTTTGTCAAAATTACAGATACACAGAATAGTCATGTTGCCTCAGAGGCAACGACCAGGAAAGACCAATTTCCTCTCGACGTCTATGCGAAATTCCAGCTCTCAAGGATATATTTTGAAACCGGTCGCTTAGATCTTGCAGAAGAAACTCTGAACGAGATCGTACAGTCCTTTCGGATGTTTGGCCCGGCATATAGGCTTCTTAGCAGTATATACAGTACGAATGGGGACATGCTTTTAAGTAAGCGTTATGAAGAAAGAGCAAATGACCAGCTTGTTTACTCACCACCTGTGGATACTTTGGTTGACAGACTGGTATTGCTATCCAGATCTGAATTTTTTTTACTTAAAATGATTGATGAGGCGCAAAGAAATATGCATTCCGAATGGGCGCTTAGACTCGTTAATAATGCAATACAATATATACCTGACAATAAATATGTCATCTCAAAGGCTTTAAAAATCTTTATGTGGACAGAACTGGACGAAAAAGCCATAGCTCTCACCGATCAGCACTTAAGCTATTTCCAGGAGGATTTTACGGAATTGTATAATGTGGGTATTTTATTTTTCAGGAACAGCTTATACCGGCAAACCATCGACTATTTTGCTTTAGCGTTAGACATAAAACCGGAAGATATCGATATTCAGGAAAAGCTGGCAATATCTTATTGGTCAGTCGGAGAGAAACAGAGATCTTACGAGGTCATTAATGAATTGCTTGAAAACAACCCGAATAACCCGGAAGTTCTAGCTGGCATTGCCAATATATTGTATTACAATTTTAAAGATACTGAAAAAGCAAGCGGCTATTTACCCGGATTATTAAAGGCAGCACCCTCCAATCCAATGGTGCAAAAATTGTCCGCCGGAATTGCTGAAAAGAACGGGGACTTCCAAAAGGCGATAGCGCTCTATGAATCCTCAATCAGAGGCAATCCTGAGGATATTACCACTATACGCTTTCTTGGTACTTCATTAACGAATCATGAAATGTGGGGCAAATCCATCAGACATTACAAGGAGGCCTTAGAATATCACCCCAATGATCCCTATTTTCTGGAAAGGCTGGGCACATTGCTAATAGGATGTCCGGATACCTCATTAAGAGATATTTATGAGGGAAAAGATTATTTGGAAAGGGCATTTTTACACATGTCGACTACTCCCAGCACCCTTGTATATGCTGGAAGGGGACTTGCTTTTGCCTATGCCAACCTTGGAGATAAGTACAATGCCAATAAGATCATTATGGAGACCATTGGTATTGCGCAAGGTGCAAATTTCTCCCAGTCCTATCAGAATGAACTGAAAGATCTTTACGATGCAATTCAGATTATTGAGGATTGATACCTTGATTGGTCCATAGTGTTATCCTTCCCATCTGATCAAATGGGGGATAAGTGTGCATTCCACCAGTAATAACATCTACCAGACCGTCATTGTTAAAATCACCGGCTTCACAGGTAAGCAGATGAGTCGGATTCCTACTTATTTCACGTTTCACGAATTGCATTTCCCCAGTGTTTTCTAACCATATAAAACTAAGCGATTCGGGTTGATCCCATATATTGAATGCACTCACTGCAAACAGGTCGATATCATTGTCATTATCAATATCAGCGTGTCGGACATTCGTTGCACCGGTAAAGTTACAGATCCGGTGAAACTCGAAATCAAGGTTTCCTTTATTCTCTAACCATTGGACGCCATGCCAGGGACGACCTTGTGGCGGAATATAGTCAAAAGCATCTCCGTTTGTATAAAGTATATCCACATCATCATCCAGATCCAGATCGCACAATGAGATCCCGCTTGAACCATAATCCTGATTACTTGATCCAAATATCAGGTTTGGCTGAAATTGACCTTTTCCGTCATTTATAAAACAATATATCTCTTCCCATTCTTGACTAACTAATGATATGATATCCAGATCATTATCATTATCAATATCCACTAATTCAACATTAACCGGCCCGGATAAATATTGCAGAATATGACTTTGAAATTTCCAGTTTCCCAGATTTTCGATCCAACGGGTTTCACCATCATCATAGCCGAACTGTGCAACGGCAAGATCCATATCTCCATCATTGTCCAGGTCACCTGCCCTGACATCGGAAACACGGGCAATATTATTCTCAATTAGATGCTTTTTAAAATTGAACTGTCCGTCATTTTCAAGAATCACAACTGAACCGATTTTGTCATTGTTTGGGAAAAGCATACCCAGCACACCAACCATCAGATCTTTGTCACCATCATTGTCAAAGTCAAGGACCTGAACGTGAGAGGGTGCAAGGAGATCAGCTGCAAGGATGGTTTCTTTGAAGGTCCCTGCGGGATATTGCCGGATCCAGGAAACACAATTCTCTCTATCATCGCAGATGACCACATCCAACAGCCCATCATCATCAAGATCAACCGCTTGAATATGAGCAATAAGGGGGGGCTCAGTGAATTCGTTTCCGATCGGAGAAGGATTGAGGAAATCTATCTTAACTCCGATGGCACTCTCTGATAAGCCTTCAGTTTCTTTGCCATTGGCTTCGGACTGTCCTAAAATCCGACTGACCACAACTGTCCGTGTCAAGCCAGTGCGTTTGGCCTGATAACTCAATACCATAAAAGGAATCCCAACTATAGCAATCAAAATGAGCGCAATGGAAATCAAACTTCTATTATAGCTCTTTTGCTTTTTTGATGCAGTCTTCTCGTCAGTCATATATGGGTTTTTAATAATCGTACAAATTTAGCAAAAAAGTACTGCATGAGATCAGGAGCTAAAGATGTGGCATGAACAAAATTTAGTAATGATCTAGAATGATTCTTTAGAAAAGAATAATTACTATTGTTTGAGTAAAATGATGATAATTTGAGAAGCGTATTCAGAAGAAATATTTTCAATTTCCTGCTTGTTCTCGGTTTCGGATTGGTTCCTGCTTTTATCTGCCAGTTTTTTGTCCCCCAACCGCTTGAAAGATATATTCATATCCGAAGTTTCCGTTACGGGAAAGATCCTTCTGTAATCAGATGTGGCAGGGGAGATACGCTACATTTGACATTCTCTACTGATGATACCGGTCATTCATTTTTCCTTGAGGAGTTCGATATTGATGCCAAGGTCAGTCCAGCCCGTGAAACAGTTGAGTTATTCAAAGCAAGTGATCCTACGGAAAAACCCATTATTGCAAGGGAGGTGGTCATCATTGCTGAGCATCCCGGGATATTAAACTACCTCGTTGCAAGAAGCAATTACCGATGTCACGTATGGTGCGGTCCCATGCATGCCTTTGAACATGGTAAGTTGATCATTCTTCCCAATACCCTGCTTATTTTTAGTCTGGGATGCATATTCGGCATCCTGATTTTATGGATTGTGGGATTGTATCATATTTCAAAGCCACAGGCAGGTAATTGCGATGATAAGGATACTTATCGGGACTTACTGAAAAATTCCGGATATCTCAGGAAATTTGTGCTTTCAAGGGGCTTACAAACGACCCTTGTAATATTGGCCATGGTATTGCTTTATGTGGTGATATTGACGTCCATATTCGGCACTAAAATGTCTGGAAGGAACCTTGGCGTTCTTTTGATGTGGGCCATCTGGCTTTTTCTGCTGGTTGCGCTGTTGACCCCATTCCTGGGTAGAATCTGGTGTACCATCTGTCCGCTGCCCTTTTTCGGGGACCTGATACAACGCAGATCGGTATCAAGGCCAATTAAAGGTAGCAAAGGGGAGTATTGGAATAAATATTTCGGACTATTTAAAAAATGGCCCATATGGCTGCAAAACAGCTGGCTGAAGTTGATAATACTTCTTACCCTGACGACGTTTTCCACCACGCTTGTTGCCATTCCTAAAGTTACAGGATATGCAGTAATTGCGCTGTTGCTGCTACCAACCCTGATGGCCATGATTTTCGAACATCGGGCTTTTTGTCGTTACCTTTGTCCGGTCAGTGGTTTTTTGGGACCATTTTCCCGAATGAGTAAACTGGCTCTCAGAAACAAGTCACAAAGTGTCTGCGATCGTTGTACAACCCACTATTGTCAGAAAGGCAGTGAGAAAGGTTGGGCCTGTCCCTACGGACTTAATGTGGGGGAGATGAATGAAAGCTCCGATTGCGGCTTATGCCTTGAATGCACCAGGAGTTGTATGTACAATAATGTCTCCCTATATTCCAGGCCATTTGGAAGTGAATTAGGGACGCGAAATCTGAGTGAAGCATGGTTAACTATCGGCGTCTTTACACTTGCTATTGTTTATTGTGTATTGTATCAGGGACACTGGTCTGTGGTTCGTGATTATGTGAATATTCTTGATAAAGGAAACTGGGGATTGTTCGGCACATATTCCTTAGTTGTATGGACGCTTACCCTTCTGGTTATGCCAGGAATATTATTTGTACTTTCCTATGCGGGCATTAAATTTTCGAAAGTTCAGATCAAGATTAGAGAAGTATTTCTTGCTTCCTCAGGGACCCTACTCCCTATAGGGCTTATGTTGTGGATTGCATTTGTAATTCCCATGTTATTTGTCAATGTAACATTTGTCTTGCAATCCATATCTGATCCCTTTGGATGGGGCTGGGACTTTTTCGGTACAGCCAACATACCCTGGCACCAGTTTTTACCCAGGATGGTACCATGGATACAATCGGCTCTGGTCCTGGCAGGACTTCATCTTAGTTTGAGAAATCTAAAAAGAAACTGGATGCATCAAGCGCTGAATTCAGGACAGCTGATGCGATTGATTTTGCCAATGGGGCTTTTTCTGGTTGGCAGTGTTGTTGCTATGGTATTTTTCTTTACCAATTAGGAGAACAGATTTTTTCATATTTATCTCCTTATTTTCCGATACAGAATGTAACTCTTCCTAATTGCTAGGTAGTTACAAAATCAAGGTACAAATAGGGTACAAATTAGTTGAAAAATGGGATTGTATAGAGGGTTTGTAGTTAGGTCGAGAATTCAGAAAAAAGATAATCTTGTGTGGCCGGAATTCTAAAAAGTTTCTTAAAACTCAGCCAGTAGGTTATTCATCTTTTTGGGCTGCTTGTTCGGCTCTTCTTTGTTTTGCTTCTTTACTAAATACCTCAAATCCACCAAGTAATCCAGCCGCGGCTGCGCCGATAGCCGGGATCATGAGACAAAATTTCGCATATCCTAATTCATCAGAGTTTTTCCTGATGTTATCTCTAATGGTGACTTTACCTTGATAGTCAAGCTGTTCCGTTACGGTTGATCCTTTTGGGGGAGCCGGGGCAGTCCTTCCAATTAGATACATCAGGTGCATAATAACAATCATGAAAATTCCGAAGAATTTGCCTATTGTCCAGGCTTGCCTAAAATAGAGTTTTGCGTTTTTGTTCATTTCATTTGGTTTAGGTTAGTGTTTGCAATTAGAGGAATCACTTATTAATCAAGATAATAAAAAACCAGTTATTGAAAGTAAATACTCCCCCCGGTTTTACTTTCAAAATTTAATCCGCCGTATTTTTGAAATTAGAAATCTATGGCACATAATTAGGACTGACCTTTTGAAGCTCATAGGTATGAGTTGGATAGTATCCCATTGTCCATATGAAAGGAAACAAGAAGAAAATGCCTCCAATAATAGCCCCAACATTTACTTGTTCATTTTTTGAAAGTATCGTACGGAAATCCTGATATCCTTCCTTTTTAATCACGATTTCAGTCGTAGCTCCTGAAACTGCAGAATCAGTATGCTTATAAGGAGTGTTTCCCTTGATTTCACCATTCATGTAGAGTTTTGAGTTGTCTGGAATCGAATTAATCATAGTAGTACTGCTACAACTCAGAAAGGGAATTAATAGCATGACTATGGCAACCATTAAAGCTGTTGTTTTTTGCAAAGTTTTCATAGAAAGTACAATTGTTAGGTTATAAAGATCTATAATTTACACAAATTGATATTAGATAAAAAAATATCCCATGTATTTCTGAAACAATTATTTCCCGGCCTCTATCCTACAAAATCCTATCCAGTTCATCCATTTCCCTTTTCAATGCAAATACGTTTAGCAGGCTTTCGCGGGATTTGAAATTTAAACCGAAGGCGGCCCCCAATTCCTTGATCGTTTTTAAGCTATCCCCCTGAACCTGGTTAGCTGGGTGCAAACGGTGCAATCCTGATCCTGTGGTATAATACCTGCCTGCTTTTTCCAGCACTTTAGTTGCTTCAGCGTAATCTTGAAGGGAATTGCATAAGATCCCCAATTGCAGGGTGTCAATGGAGTGAAACGCTTCAATATCTTGGAACATTTCTATTAAGAAATCCCAGTATTTACGGGCTTTTACCGTTAAAAAGGGTGGTTTTTTATGTTTATTACTATCCATAAGATATTGATTTATAACTGTTTAGAATTGCGGAAATGGGTTCAAAGTAGCTCTAAAAATGTTCATGGTATGGAGGGCGGTCGTTTCGGGTGGTCGTAGAAATCGCCTATACCCCCCGCTATGACTGGGTTTCAGGGGATTCAACATATTGTGGTGTTCTGGGTGGTTAGACCTCCCTGTTCAGGGCTTGCCTCATTAAGCTTTTCTAATACGCTCGCAAAGAAATTGTGAGAGCTATCTTCATTTGTTTCCCTGAATGACTCGACCTGGAGATGCTCCACAAGCAAGTCAATTAGTTTCTGTAATTTCTCTGAATCTGAATCTGTCATAACAATTATTTTAATTTTAAATAGAAGCACCCCCTCGAAGAGAGCAACAAGAGGGTGCCTCCGTAAACCGACTTACAACAAAATGGAATACTCTCTTATTATCTTGTCCTTATAACTTGCTGCCTCTCCTTGCGAAGCTCTTGCAAGTCATCGTTAAGTTGCTTAATAAGGTCGTAGGCTGCCGCGGCTGCTTCCGGTGTTATACCCTTCAGCTCTCGTGCTGCTTGCTCTAGCATCTTAACCGATTGGCTCAACTCTGTTTTCTCTAACATATTATAGCTTTTAAAAAGCACCCCCCCGGTCGGACTGAAAGACAATTCGCGGTTGGAACGGTCGAACCAGAGAGGCGCTAATATTAGTTTTCAAGTCCTTTAATAGCTGCAAAGGACTCCAAATGTTTTACTGCCAAATCAAAATATCCAGCAACTACGATACGCGTCTGTCCATAAGTATCATAGACGTACGGATTTGGCCTAATATCAATCGGCCCCCATTGTCCAATTACCAGGTCTTGCCAGTTGCCAAAGACAATAGCAGAACAATCGTTATTCGTTCCACGGGTACGATCAGACTCAATTACGTTGGTCATATAAGCCGGATAACCGGCAACCGTGCCACCAATCACAGGATCTTGTTGCCATATAAAGTCTGAACCTGAAGCCGCTTCCGCTTTGGCCATAGCGAATGCCGCTGTTGAATTGGTTACATAACCCGGTGAGCCTTTTAGTGCGTTATCTGCTGCGACCATCTCAGGCAGTTGCAAGATGTTAGCATAACTTAAGATAGTTCCATTGCTACCATGATCCCCGTCATTAATAGCCCTGGAGAATAGCCCGGCGGGAACGTTAGAGGTTCCTGATCCATTGAAAACGGCATCTTCCAGCCCAATCTCAATAGGGTAATATAGCGCCCTATAAATTTCACGATCAATAGCCGCTGAGGTCTGATTCAACAACTGATTGTTAATTGTTGTATAAAAAGTCAGTCGGTGCGGTGTCATGGTATCACGTGAAAAAACGGGATCGCTCTGTGTCGCTACGCCACCTTCAGCACGCCAGGCCGCTGTCGGGCCTGTGGAGACGAAAGGTAGTCTAACATCCCCATGCAACCCGGCCATTACTGTTGCTCCTGCCTTTCCAACGACCGTATTTGCTCTAAGGCTCTGTGCCAAATCGGCCACTTCTTCGCCAACTGCATACCCTCCAACGGCGTCTGTTGTTGCCTGCAAATCCGCCCGTGAATGAATGATTGAGGGGACACCCAGCCCCGTCAAAGGCAGCTTATTTGGAAGCATCGAACTGCATTCATTGCGTGCCTCCTGGTGCATCTCTAGTTCAATTCCTGTCAGCTTCCCGTCACCTTTTAACTCCGAAGTGTATTCGCCAATCGCTTTGGTGATTGAATATTTCTCTAGGGTTTTTTTGTCGCCCATCGACACGTTAATTCTCTTTTTCATCTTAATTAATTTAGTGTGATAATCAATATTTTTGTCGTTAACTTCATCAATAAATTGCTCTGCATTTTTGGCAGCATAAGTTCTTATTGCTCCTGAATATGCCCGTTTTAAGGCGTCTGGGTTTGAAGGAATAGCTACAATGGAAATTTCCAATAGCTCCACCTTATCAAAGTAGTATGTCTTCGGATCTTCATCACCCCAATGGCCTGCAATCTCCGCGAACCCAACAGATACGGCGCTAAGTGTCCCGGCCAGGACTTTTTTATAAACTTTGTCGGCCAATGGGTTCACATCTTTGGTTTCAAAGGTTATTGTACCAACAAGGGCCTCACCTTCAATCCAGGCATCCGCCCGGCCAATCACAACATCGGGATCAGGGCTAGTATGAACCTCGTGCCGGTAACTGGCCACTGGATTCTTTTTGAAGTTCCGAAGATCCCAGCCCTGTGGATCAATGACCGTTCCGTGACGATCTCTTGTTGCCGTTGAAAATACAAATTCAACTGTTCTGTCCTTGCTGCCCCTGGTGAGGACAGCGAAATCTCTTTTTATGCTCATAATTTCTAATATTTAGTTGCGGCGATTTCATCAACTGATAATTCCTTTCCTTCCAGCTTACAGCAGTCAGGATAGACAGCGCCGTTGTATATCCATGTAAGCCCCGGGTCGCCCTCTAACAACTTATTCATCCTTCCGGTCCACTCCCTAAGAGAAAGCCCATTTTCGGCGGGCTTATCGTTAAATAGAGCAGCGTAATTATTCGAAAATGCGATAGCTTTTTCCCCTTTTCTGCTTACACGAATTGTATTTCCTTTTCTTAGTTTCTCAACCGATTTAGCGGGAAGGGTAACAACTCCGGTATCCGTTACCTGTAGGTAGGTTTCAATTAGCTTTCGATATTTTGCAGGACTATGGTTCACAAGCGCCCTGCCCATTGAAAGCACCCTCCCCAGGGCTTCGGAATAAGCTTTTAAATTGTCTTTGTCTGCCACCCATCCCGGCTTAGTAAGATCCTCAACCACTTGCATAAAAATTTCATGCTTGTTAAACTTTGCCAGCTCGATTTCAAGTAGCCCTTTGGTTGTGGGCGCGTGGCCAGTTAGTCGGAACAATTCCAAAGAGAGCTTACTCATGTTGGCTGCAATTACCGACAAGCTGTTGATCTCCTGTTGCGATTTTTTAGTGTTTTCTACATGCATATCATTAGATTTAATTAGTTAATTTGCTTTGTATCGTTTTCTGAATCTCCATTTCACTGACCCTAAAGAATTTTGCTAGTGTCTCTTTTTCAACCCAGGTCGTGCGGAAGAAATATTTCACCATCTCCTGTTCTGACTTGCTCAATCTTGTTTCCATATTTCAACTTTTAAAGTTGGTGTGAACCCCGTTATCCTTTTAATGTCATTGCTCATAATATCCTCTATAAAGCCTTCATTGCCCTCTATGGTTACGATATTATCATGAAGGGTGTAAATCGGTAAATGGGGCCTTAATTGCGTGATATGGGGGCAAATCTGCTCTATGATGATATGTGATTCAATACGCTGTAAAAGGATAGGTAAAACCCTGTGGTCTTTTTTCTTTATCAGACTGAATATTTCATAGACAGAAGGAAACCGTTCTTTAAATAGCCGCCTTAGATGTGCATCCGGATTTCCTATCGTTTGATTGGGAGAATAAAATGCTCTAAAGAAATCAGTTTTTAGCCGCCTCCGATCTTCGTAAACAATCCCTTTTTGATCATATATTTCTCGGGCCAGGTATTCATATAGCTGCCCCAATAGAACCAATTCTTTATATTGTTGTATGTCATTGTTGACGGGGGATTCGAGTACTTTGCGAACCATAAGGGGGATAATGGTATCAAATGATATAGAGGAAATAGAGGGAAATATTGAATGAATATTGAATTGACTTCCTTCAGATTCATAAAAACTCGGCTCAAATAGGCACAAACTAAAAAACGGCTGACTATTGGAAATGTCCACCGATACCAGGTATTCATTACCATATGTTAGGAACTGGCGGAAATCGCTTTTCAGATTTGTTAGGTTGCTGTGGAAGCGGTGTGCTGTCCCATCAACAGAATATCGGTATTCCGCTTCTTTTAGTTCATCCAAGTGAACCAGTGAGTAATTATACTGCTGAACCGTACAACTAGTATTTATAAGCAGATCTTGTGCGCCCTGATAATCGAAGCTTAATTCACCATTGAAATGGTTAGTTAAGTATGAATATTTTGCGGCTGTCGATTTGTTCTTTTCTTCCCGCGCCTTGCTTTCAGACCTGACTAAACTATACTTAACTATCGGTTCTGATTTTACCCTTGTCAAAAATTCATCGGTGAATTTGTAGCCAGTTGATTTTTTACCAGGGATATATTGACTATCTGTTTCTAAGATCCCGGATTCAATCGCATAGTTCAGATATTGCCTATAATTGCGAACCCTATTTTTCAGATATTGTGCCTTCAGACTTACATATTCAGAATCATGTCGTTCGGCCCTGGCTGGTATCCTGGTAATCAGACTAAGGATATAGGTCAAATTATCCTTTTCAAAATCGGTCACCTGATCCGGCGGGTATTCCAACAAATGTTTGTCCAGGTCAAAATTGCCCGGCAGATATCCCCGCAATATTCTATCAGTAACTGAGGCCATCGAAGAAGGGGATTTTGGTTTGTGAAAAATACCATTCAGGGCAGGCCGCGTGCTGTTGATTTTGTGATCGTGTACAAATTTCCAAGTTCCCCGGTCTGTTGTCGCGGCGGTTAAAATTTAGGTGGTTAATTTCCCAGCATTTAGGGATATCTCCAATAAAAGTCAGTGCGACCAGTCTGTGGATATACGGCTGTTTCCCATTGATCTTTACTTTCAAATAGCCGCTTCCAGCCTTCTGAGGCTTCAGAATTTTGCTGCCGTTGCGCCTTATTTCGCCACTATCACTGCATTGATAATGGTCATGACCGGGTATATCCTTCCAGGCCATTATCTCAGGTGTTTTTCGGCCTCGGCTTCCGCTTCGGAATTGGTCAGCTTCCGGCCCGCTTTCACGTAATTAGTTAACTCGCCCCGGTCAAAATAGAGTCGCTTTGAACGTTTCATTACTGGCAATTCGCACCTGGAAACTTTGGTGTAAATCGTTGGTACGGTTAATTTGAGAAATTCGGCGGCTTCCTGAACCGTTAATAGTTCAGGCGCGGGGGTAGCGGCTTCCTGTGGGGAGGTGTTCTGTAGGTCGATCAGCAGACTTTCAATACTGCTAAGTCTGGTTTCAATAATCTCAAATGGATTCGTCATTTTACAGCATATTTCGTGAATAAATATGCCGCAATTTAACAAATAAACTACGTTATCTAATTGATAATCAGATGTTTAAACTTGTATGCAAGAAGAAACAAGTTTGGACAAGCGGTTTACTTTTCTTTGCTTTGTTTCATTTGTTCAAG
>Ga0255420_10264_pt1 | contig 12253 bp, 9 predicted proteins | sample ANMaggSeSYBR02I3_FD_182630 | JGI IMG/M metagenome (GOLD analysis project Ga0255420, IMG submission 182630) | Sediment cell enrichment communities from methane seep in Santa Monica Basin, California, United Staets - ANME aggregate JGI... | ecosystem: Environmental > Aquatic > Marine > Cold seeps >...
CAGGCTCATAAGCGATTCGCTCCACATCCTGATGGAATCCACACCTAGGCACATTGATATAAATGAACTGGTTGAAGCAATGAATTCTACTGAAGGCGTAAAGAGTATTCATGATATCCATGTCTGGAGCGTGTGTTCTAACGTTCATGCCCTAAGCGCCCATATCCTGGTTTTGGAAATGCAGGTATGTGAAACCGCAGACTTGATTGTCGTCATTAACGAGGTACTGGCAGGGAAATTTAATATAACCCTGACCACATTCCAGTTTGAAAGTATTGAATGTGGCAGGCACCTTATCCACGGAGTTAAACATTAAATAGGACTTAGCAATTAATACCACAAAAGAAGTAGAATTATGTCCCGAAAAAAAGACAGACATGTAATGGAAGCCCTGGGTAAGACCAGGATTGTGGTCGAGAGCGGTAAAGTGGTCGAAGTCGGCCAGCCGCAGACAGATTATTGCCCCATCTTTGCCAAGGTAAGGAACATCAGGCAATTTACTCCCGAATCAGTGAAGAGCAACATTGAGTTCAGGATAGAGGATTTTGGGATGTTCACTGCCCGGCGTGAGATAAAGATGGAGATATTTGTAGGATTCGGAGCCAGTGAGACCTTTATGACAGCCCTGCACAGAGGATTACTGGATGCCTGCGTTACTGCCTGCGAAGGTGCGGGCACAGTTATCACCAGCAGTCCCACCCTGGCACAGGGTATAGGCAGCAGGATATCGGGCCTGGTCGAAACCACACCTATCCCTGAACTCATTAGTCGCATAGAAGAGGCGGGCGGGACCGTGCTTAACCCTGGAACAGCGGCCCTGGACCAGGTGGCAGGAATTGAAAAAGCCATTGCAATAGGATACAGACGCATCGGTGTGTCTGTGGTATACTCATCAGATGCCAGGAAGATGCGACACCTCGAGAAAGAACATGATGTGGAGATTATCACATTTGGAGTACATGTTACTGGCATGGGTGAAGAAGAAGCAAAGGAGTTCATCAGTCTGGTGGATATTACCACAGGATGCACGTCCCGCTATATGCGGGAACACATAAATGGGCATGTACTGGCCCAGTTCGGTACTGCTATTCCAATTTTTGCCATCACCCGGCGTGGCAAGGAAATGCTGCTTGAGCGGGCAAAAGAGGTCACTGATCCTATACTTATAAACACAATGAAACTGCCGGTATTGCCAGAAGAAAAACAGCCCAGGCCCCTGATATAGGAATAAAATGTATCTCCTTCAAATTAAATGATAATTTATCCTGATATCTTCAGTAACTAACACATTTTAAGCATTGTGCTCCTAAAACCACTTAGACTTTTGAGATTTCAAGCAAAACTTACAAATCCTCAGAAAGTTAGTTCATCCGTTTTAAATCATCAGTGAAATCACAATCGGGGTGACAAACGCCTCTAAAAACGCGGCTATGCCTAACAATAGCGATGTAGCCAGCACGACCTCAAGTGTTTCAGTGAGAGCCTCGGCTCCTTTCTCCGGACTCCCTATAATTTTCACGCCCAGCTTTATGCCGGCAGCTGTGGCAATTACGAGTGCCATGAATTCAGGGATGCCGTGCACTCCAATAAACGCTGTTGCAGTTTCTGCCGAGGTTATCCCGTAAATCATCCCGATTATGGCTGCATTTACTATGCTACCTGCTATGGTAGGCACCCCAAAGAAGATGCCACTTAACCCCAGATCCATAGCTACACTGATATTATTTGAAAAATAATATATTGTATCAATCAAGGGCATTGAGATGTATGGGCCAAGCCATCTTTGCTCCTCCCAACCCTTCAATAAAAGCATCATGGTTTCCTCGCTTAAAAAGGAGAACGAATGCCCCATATAATACCCTATGCCGACACCGATCCCGTAAACAGAGAGTGATGCCAGAAGATATACCTTATTCTTCCTGACAAAATCAATCAAAATATATGGCGATCTTGCTATGAATTCTCTCACCGTCTTGATAATCTCGATCTCTTTGTCCATCTCCTTGACTTCTACTCCGGTTCTATCGAGGAAGAAATTTAACTTGGATAGCTGTATCCATGGAATCAGAATAACTATAATGAACAAGAAAAAGAGAGGCGTAAGACTGGAATTGAATAGAACCGCTATCACTTCAAAAATACTCTCGATAACACCACACGTTATGAATAGAACGATTATAATAAAAATAAAAATTAAGACAGACCCGATATTTCCGGTAACTATTTCTTTACTCCGTTTAATCGAGTCCATTACACCTCTACCCTCTATTACGATACATTCTTCAGCAAAAAACAGTAATACCATAGCCACGATCCACAGGATGGTGCATAGTATGATCAAGGGGACGAATATTGTGATGTTGGCTGGAGAAGGGATGTATACCAGAGTGAAAAACGGCATTAATAACAATACGATGGAAAATATAGCCATCAATATCCATAAGCCCATTATCCGAAATGAATATTCTTTAGCATAGTATAAAAAATTCCTGAAATCCGTTGTGGTCGTGATCCCTTGCCAGAGGTATCCGACAGTTCCTGCCTCGACCCATGTGTATAATGCAAAGGAGACGATGAAGATCACGCATAATATGATCAAAAACATGATATATAGGCCGATCATCTCCGGAACCAGACCTGAAAACTCTTCTATCAACTCTTCTATCAACTCTCCTATTTGTGGATCGATATCGTCCTCAAGATGCTCCTTATCGAAGATTTCAGAGATTAAATCCTGGTTTTGCTCTACAATTGGCACAACCTCTGCCAAAAGGGGTAACGAGAGTACCAGAATGGTAAGGATTATCGCCCACCCAACCGCGGAAGAGAGCGCGCTTGAGATAAGTGACGGGATTATAAGGCCTGGAGCAGACCTCACCTGATGGAAACCCGACTTGAAGTATGAATCAACATCTTGTGTCATATTATCCTCGCTAACTTCATACATGCCCTCTCCATTGCACGACTGTGACCTTGTAATGTGCGCCACCGTTTATACTGATCATTGGCACACAGGCACAGAAACTCATGGGATCGTGCAGATTTGGATTATTTACCGGATTTTTGGGTTTTATATCCTATCTTCGTCAGTTTTACACTTAAATTATTATTTGTTCCTATAAATAACTACCTTAAATGTGTCAATACATCTTGAACAAATCAACAAACATTCCAAATGTCATCTCGAACCGGCCTAATCTCTGGTAGTGAACTACTTAACAGTAGATAATAAATAGTACTTTGACAACATAGGAATATGTGAATATCATATCCCATCCAAGGACCCAAAGTAACGCTGTATGTCCAAATCCAGACTGCAAGTATTAATTAAATGTTGAAGGTAAAGATATTCGAAAACAGGGCAAGAATTCTGCAGGCCATCAACGATTTGAATGCATGCATTGCAAAACATTCTTTGTTGAGACTTCCAACACTCCGATGTACCGCCGACATATTTCAGAAGAACAGCTAATATTAATTGGCAAACTTCTAGTCGAAAAGAGAGACTTTTTATTTTCTTCTGGAGATTGTCGGAAAAGTACCTGAAACGCGCCTAAATTAAAACTTCCAAAAATATTGTTAAAACTAAATCACTATGCTGCACCCGGTCAAGTTTAGATAGCAAAGCTGAAATATTCGAAAAGTAGGCTATTCCGACAATCTCCTTCTGATTGAATTAGAAACTAGCCAGAATAACTCATTCAATGCATAAATATTTCAATTGTTGAGATTCAATCTCCTGTAAGAATCAATAATTCAAAGTCAAACGACACCCAACCGCAGCAGAGCTGCGGGGCATGACTTGACGTCGCTTTGTAGTTTCGTTTTCATACAAAAAACCACATGGTTCCGAATTTTATAAACACAGTGGCATGCATGTTTTAACTCGGTCATATATGTTAATATGTAACTTCTTGTCATAGATCGTTATACCCCCCAGCTCTGCTGCGGTTGGGTGTCGTTTGATTGGTAAGGTAAAGTATGGTTTCAAGATATTCTTCAATTCGCTCGTTTGTCATTGTAAATACACTGTGACACATTTAGGCATTCCTAAATATATAGTTTATGAAAGATTTACAAGGTTTTTACTGCGAATAATGAATAAGTCTGTAGAGGCGGTCCAGTAATTTAAAATCCGAAGAAAAAGAAGATGGATTAAGGCTTTAAATCGAAAAGGAATCAAGAGAAATTATACTGATAGTGATTGTTGGACCACCTCTATAGTTTGCAAAATACTTAAGTAGTAATCAGAAAATAATCAAAAGTCTTAACTATGTTAGGGTTCTAGATATAATCCTAATAATCTTCGGGGAGTAGTTATCTATACCTAATGCCACAGAAATATTGCGCGTGATTCAGGGTTTCGCTGCACAACACCGAATGGATTAAAACCTACACTTAAAGTACAACTAAGCAGTTGTTTTATATCATCAGCTTTGATCCATACGGTTTCCATGTTCGTCTGGTGTGCACACACCAGACGAACACTGGAAGAAGAAACAATACCAACGTGGTATGGAATGAAAAGAATCAAGAAAGCTCAGGGGGGGCATAATCACGTTACTGGCTGGAATCGTACTGCTGGTGGCAACAGGAAGTGTGAGTGCTCATCAGATGTGGATCGAGATTGATGCCATGTGCGTGGATCTTAGCGATACAGTCGATGCCGGATTGACTGAAGGACATAACTTTGCAGGTGAAGGTGCACTGGGGCTATTCGCTGAACTACTGCTATCTCAAGGATAGATGTATGGCATTTTTCATAAAAACACACCTTAACAATCTCATAAATCAAAAAATAACGAATATAGTCTGGAATGCCAGTGAGGTAGATATCAATGGTAACAAAGCATATATAACACTAGTCAAAGACGGCAGCGTGATCGAAGATAGTGTCTACACGGAAGGAGAAATTATTGAATTTGAGTATGACCTTTCGTATGACAATCATAAGATCAATGATTTTGTCATCTTCACAGCTACAGTAGATAGTATATTTCATGGATATGATACAGACCTTGTGAGCCTGACCGATGTCAAGGTATTTTCAGACAGGCTTATGGCAGCAGATGTTGATGATGATGATGATGATGTTAAGGTGGGAGGGTATAACACCAGTCAGCTCCATATTAACTATACCTTTTCCATAGGTGGATATCCTGATACTTTCCATGTGCCACCATTGAATGAAGGTCTGGATGGAGGGTCCGACTGTGTACGATGTCATGATGAGAGTCACAGGTTTGGGATATCATCGGTAGATGCTATACAGAGTCGGTTGGGTGGACATAGCCAGCTCAATGCCAATGCAACAAGCAAAGACAACACTATAGATGATATCAATAAGGCTTGCTGGGCCTGCCACGGAACAGGAGTTGACCCCGAGCGTCATCCTGCTGATTACCTGTATCCCAGGCAGTGCCAGGATTGCCATACCGACATGGAGGCACCAACCTATGGTGCAGTGGATCTAAGTGACGAGAACCACGGTCAATTTGAAGATTGTAATCGGTGTCATGCAGCAGATTATCCAGGACTGCATGTAATCAATGTTTTTGAACCCGAGATACCCTATATTGTCTCGATAAATATATCTTCAGAGGTCGTCACATCCGGGGAGACGTTGACAGTGAAAGCTGCTGCCATGTCCAGCTGGAATATGAAAGTGAAAGCAATAGAATATTTCATAGATGTTGAAGGTCTGCCAGGTACAGGTACGCAGCTTATTCCCCTGGATGGTACATTCGACGAGCAGGTGGAAGAGGTTGAATTTACTATTGATACCACCGGACTTATGCCAGGTGTCCATTTCATATATCTTCGCGCAATGGAACGTGACAATGAATGGGGTCCGGTGAATGAAGCCGAGTTCTCAATACAGATCCCAGTCCCGGGAGCTGAACCGGAACCCAAGCGCTCCTCCTTATTGCCAGCCGCAATTATCATTGGCATTGCCGGAATATTGATACTTCTACTAAGGAAGAGCGGATATTTATTTAACTTGAATGAAGTTCCGGGAAACGATAGCGAGAAACTTCTGGAACATTTGGAACAGAATTGTGGTATTGATTGGGCAAAAACAGCCAACATCGAAAAAATCAATAACGGTAAGGTCGTAAAAGTATCCACTGATACAAATAATCTTACTCTGAAACTTAATGATGAAAAAACCAGGTTATACCTGAATATAAATGGCGGTCAAACTGATGAATTCATTGTGAAGATGAAAGATGGTGAGCTAAAGACATTCAAGAAAGGGATTCGTTATAGGAAAGGAATTATTTAAAGCATTCACTGGTAAAGGTAATACAATGATTATGATGAAAAAGGCATTATTTGGGGTAATTATTGTACTGTTCATTATTATCGGGTCAGGGTGTTTATCAACATCCCAGGAACCCGAATTAATGCCAATAGAAGCAACACCCACTTCCACTCCGGTGGCAGCAGCTCCGATTATTGATTATTCGAATGTTTCCGATGAAACCTGTGGAAAATGCCATACCACGGCGTTCACTTCGATATCACAGGAAGGTGGCGGACACGATAAAGGTTGTACCTACTGTCATTTCCAGCACGGTGTAAAGCCAAAATGTACAGATTGCCATGAACTTGTCCACGGTACACAGCTCCGGGATTGCAAGGAATGTCATGATGAACATGCTCCCATGGGTATCACTTTTAGTCTTGACTTAGAAAGCTCCTGTTCCCTCTGTCATCCCCTGCAAATTGAGGAGTTCTCTGATCATCCGGGCAGGCATGCTGATCTGAAATGTAGTTACTGTCACCAGACCCATAGACAGATCGAGGCATGCACCAACTGTCATGCGCCACACGGCCAAGCGCTGACATATACCGAATGCCTGAACTGCCATCCTGCACACTTCCCACAGGAAATTGATTACCTTGATAGTGTAGATACTGGCAATTGTGCATTTTGCCATGAGGAAGTAAGCACCACACTGGAGCAAAGCAGATCCATACACAGCATTCTTGAGTGTGCATACTGTCATCCTGTTCACGCGCAGATTCCTGATTGCATGGATTGTCATACTAAGCATATGGCAAATATTGATTGTTTGGCATGTCATCCTGCACATGATCCTTTAACTATGGAATTCCCTGAGGGTACTCTACGGGATAACTGTACGGATTGTCATAAACAAGTCGATGACATATTAAGTGGAAGCAATACAATACATAATGATCTGGGTTGCATTTACTGTCATCCGGAGCATCGATATTTACCTACATGTGAGTCCTGTCACGGATTACCTCATAAAAAGATACATGAAGATTATCCTGAATGTGCGCAGTGTCATATTGTTTCGCATGATGTTAAAGAAATAGTGTTTACCAAATAATTGGCAGCAAAAACAGGAATTATTAGATTGCAATTACAATAGAGTATTTTTAAGAAACTTTTTAGACTCTTCGTTGTTTTCTATGGGTAATATAGTATCCACACTGCAAAAGAAACAATTCATAAGCAAAGCATATTGAAAATAAAAGTTTCCGTGAATAGCGAAATCATCAGGACTTCATCGTTAAGAAATAATTTTGAAAAAATATCTTAATCATGTCTTTCCATACTGAAGAAAAAAGAACCACTTAAGCTTAACGAGGATTTTCCCGATGTGTGTAATTGGCAAAGATTATGTAAGTATATTGGATATTAAAGCCGGTAATATATGGCTAATAAGAAATTACGTATAGGACACCTCTCCACATTCTACCATACATCTTTCATACTCATGGGTACACAGTGGCTTGAGAACAAACTCGACCTTACAGTGGAATGGAACATGTTCGGCGGCGGCCCGGCTATCGTGGATGCTTTTTCCAGGGGCGAGGTGGACATTGGGTATATCGGGCTGCCCCCTGTGATGATCGGTATTAACAGGGGCGTGCCCATCATATGCGTGGCCGGTGGCCATGTGGAAGGTACAGTGATAATTGGGCCACACGGATGCGGTACGTTTGAGGATATGGGTGGGGAAACGGCATCGGTACTGGAACAATTCAGGAGCGGTACAATCGGGTGTCCCCCGTCAGGTTCCATCCATGATGTGATCATCCGCAACCTGCTGGAGAAGCACGACCTTGATGGGTCTGTCGAAGTAAGGAATTTTCCGTGGGCTGATTTCATTCCCGATGCACTAGCGAACGGCCAGGTGGATGCGGCTATTGGGACGCCGCCTTTGTCGGTTGCAGCTTCCAGGGTATGTGGTGCAAAGGTTGTGATTCCGCCTTCAAAGCTTTGGCCCTTTAATCCCAGTTATGGTATTATTGTAAGCCATGAACTGCTGCGGGATCAATGCAGTTTGGTTGAGGATTTCCTGAGGCTGCATGAGGATGCTTCAAATCTTATACGGGATGAGCCCGAGCGTGCCGCCCGGATTGTATCGGAACTAGTTGAAGTGGTTGATAGTGATTTTATTCTGCAGACTTACAGGGTCTCTCCCAGGTACTGTGCAGGTCTTCCCAGGGAGTATATTGATTCAACGATGGCTTTTGTACCTGTACTTCGTAATCTTGGTTATGTTGGGAATAAACTGGATGAAGGTGATGTTTTTGATAGGACAGTTATTGAACAAGTGCATCCGGGGAAGCATCATTATTATTAATAATTTCAACTTTGCCATAGCTCTTGAGTGTTTTCCACGGAATATCACATCAGCATACTGATTTTCATACTTTTATAGAGATTTGTAGACGATTTTCGCACCAGCTGGCTCTGTACCATCCCAAACAAGTATCCTGGTAAAGCGATTGTGACACTTGGGTACTGGCCGGATTTCGCTGAGTTTCGCAGCCTGGGTGTGCTGATGAATATGCTCCTGATGGTGCAGGAGTTGTCTTAGGAGATTCCCGAGGCCAGTATCAACAGTGACGAGCATCTGGTTGTGTGAGGATTTTCAGTCTGTATCGACCTGACTAACCTGCATGCTATAAACCAGTTTTTCATCTATTACAGGATAACATTTAACATTAAAACAGCTAATAAAGATCAGGGAGTATTGATTTGAAAGAAAAGACTGCACGTGATTTGGTTGTTACAATTGCCATAATCCTTGTATCATTAACATTCATTATTTCTCTTGAAATCATTGTTTATTCAATCCAGACCATGATGCTCATCTGGGGTATTATAGTTGTACTTATAATATTGTTTTTCATGGCCTTTTTATTCGGAACAGTAATTTTGGTCCTGAACCGTTTTACCAATGGACTATTTCACTCAATAACGTTTAGTGACCTTGAATTAAGTGATATAAAAATTCTTGACACTACACCTACCAAAAACCGGAACAAGAGAGTAATTGTCACCAAACGTAATCTGGTTTCGGCAGTAATCATTTCAATATTCATTTTGATTTACTCATTTTATACCGGGACGTTGATCTGGGGTATCATATCCATTGTTATGATTATGATTTTAACACCTGTGTTGTCTGGATTTATAGTATTGATCAAATTATTATTAGTTGATGAAAACGAAACCTCCTGAAAATCCATTCCAAAATGTCTGCTTAATTTAATGGAAAAATCACATATTTGGTATTAAGAAAAAATCAGCATCCATACTTCGCCCCGGAAGCCTTATCCGGCAACTTAATCCTAACAGTAAACCGGTACAACACCCTGCCCACTTTCACCCTAAGGTATTTCGAACTTTCCTTCCTGCTGCCCCCCGGCACCTTCATGATCCTAGCCGCTGCATGCCTTGCACCGGACACATTTGAAATATAGACATCAATCCCCCGCTTAACATCAAGAAACTCATAGTCTGCTCCGCTACAGTATTTCCCGATAATCTTCCTACCGACCTGGCCTCATCCCCGGTTATCTCCCTGTCTGCCCTTACCTGCAGTATGGCATCATGTCCCATACATTTCTAACGTTACTCTTTTTTCCCTTCAATAATCTCCATTAACCCGGATCGCACCACTTCCATGGCCGTAAACTCCATAAGCCCCTCCCAGCGTTCCTGTAACTCACACAGGTTCCGGAAAGGATTGGATACAGGCACTGCATCGGTCCTGGCCAGTTCAATATTTAGCAGTGCCTCCTCACTGCCACCGGTATCGCCCTGCATAAGATACTCTTCTGACAGCAGTTGGCACGCACCCTCTATCTTCTCCTCAAGGTCACTTCTTAAGAACCTGCCCGGGTACGGGTCAAGGTCTTCGGGAGCCACCCTTACCATACCTTCCCTTTCGACCTGCCCTTCCAGTTTCGCCCGCTCGTAGATGAAACGGTATATGTCCTCACGCAACTGCACCCACACAGGATGACTCTTGGGTGGCGGCAGGTGTCGGATGGACAGCTTATTGTCCAGGAAGAAAGAGAAACCGAACATCCTGGCATTTATCAGGTAATCTATGTCCTCACCCCTGGGAACATCAGGATCGAATGGCACCACAGTGAAAAGCTCCCTGTGTATGACCATATTCCCGCCAAACACGAAGGGCGTCTCCTTCAACCTGGGTTCGGTCCATATTATCCTGTCAAAACCCTCGTCCATAACCTTGTACTGGCCCCAGTATTCCATCCAGGGACTGCGTTCCTTTACAGTACGGTTGTCACCATCTGGCTGAAGGTAATACCCTGCCACTGCATGAACGGTCCTGTCCACCACCACACTGCCTATAAACTCCTTTGCCTTCCCTATGAACTGCGTGTCCTCGAATACCTCGTCGTCATCAATAAGTACTGCCAGATCCGAACCAAGTATGTGGGGAATAAAAAGGCACAGGTTGCGGATATTAGAATATCCCCCAAGTTGCAACAGGGGAACATATTCATCCATGCCCCAACTTTGCAGCAGGCTGTGTATCTCTTCCAGATGGGACCGGGCGAACAGCTTTATATCCACATCAGCAGTACTGGAAGCTTTTTCGATAATACCAGCTACTTTCTCCTCAACCCTGTCCTCAATATCCCCTGCCGTGGCCGTCGCTATCACCACCACCTGGAAATCCTTATCTTCCAGGATGTCCAGGCTTTGCAGTGCTCTATGCAGTGTGCCGTCCTCATCCAGGGGAGTGGGATGGTCATACACGGCATCCCCGGCTCTTTGGCCATCCTTGCTTTCCCGTGCCCAGTACGACGGTATTACCATACAAACTTTCAAAGGTCCACCCATCTACCCAATGTTACTATCCCACTTATTACTATCCCACTATTTTCAAGCCTGATACCTTCACCGTAGGTGTAATAATATTACCCAGTACCCTCGTGTCGCGACCCGCACCACAAATATTATGCAGCAGTTCGAACGCATTCCCGGTCACCATCATGGACTTGATCGGGCTACCGATATCCCCATCCTCAACCAAAAATGAATTGCGGGCTTCCACACTGAAATCCCCTGAAATGGGATTGGCTGTATGAGCTCCGATCACTGAACCCACCAGCACCCCTTTTTGTGTTTCAGCAATAATATCGCTGGCCGGGTATTCTATCTTCAGGTTCCTGACACCAATGGAAGTGGTCTGGGCATAATTACCCCTCACCGCATTGCCAGTAGACTCCACTCCATCCTTACCTGCTGTATATTTATCATACAGGTAAGTACCCAGCACCCCGTCCTCCAGGATGTGATTGGTCCTTGACGGTGTCCCTTCATCATCCGAGCGGGCCGATCCTATACCACCCTCCATAAGAGCGTCATCCACAATATCCAGGCCGTTGGCACCTATTTTTTCCCCCACTTTACCAGCCAGTGCCGAACGTCCTTTCTGGATATTCTCGGAATCAAGTGAATTGATAAAAGTACTTTCCAAAATGTCAGCTATTGCATTTGGTTTTAACAGAACGTCGGTCGTACATGCATCAACACCTACACCACCTACACCTTCCAGCGCCTGTCTGGCAGCTTCACTGCCGATATGGAATAAATCAATATCAAGGTTATGGGAGATATCAAACTCATAAGCAGTAGACATCTTATTACCATCCCCGGCCCGGCACTCAATAAAACCATCTATCATTGTGGAAGCTTCCCTCACCTCAACACCATTGGAGTTTAGTATCACATAATCTAACCCTAAACATGAGAACTTCCCTGACGTGGGTCTTGAACCATCCAGCGATACTGCCCCATCGATCATCTTCATGGACAGGTCGATGCAGGTTTCCACATCTATATTTTCTATCCTGGAATCGTATATACCTTTTACCACTGTGTAATCACAAGCCTGCGGCAGTCCGGTCCAGTCAGGGTCGCTGCGTCGTACCCTGGCTGAAC
>Ga0255420_10265_pt1 | contig 12205 bp, 8 predicted proteins | sample ANMaggSeSYBR02I3_FD_182630 | JGI IMG/M metagenome (GOLD analysis project Ga0255420, IMG submission 182630) | Sediment cell enrichment communities from methane seep in Santa Monica Basin, California, United Staets - ANME aggregate JGI... | ecosystem: Environmental > Aquatic > Marine > Cold seeps >...
CGGCAATCCGGACATTACCATTGTGATGGGTGTAAATGATGATTACTATGATCCTGCAGCCCACAACATTATTTCAAATGCCTCATGCACAACCAATTGCCTTGCACCTGTTGCAAAGGTTTTGCTTGATAATTTTGGAATTGTTTCAGGAATGATGACAACTATTCATTCTTACACTGGCGACCAGCGCATCCTTGATTTCCCCCATAAAGATTTGAGCAGAGCCAGGGCTGCCGGCCTTTCAATGATTCCAACAACCACGGGTGCTGCAAAAGCTGTATCTTTGGTGCTTCCTGAGCTTGAGGGAAAACTTAATGGATTGTCTGTGCGTGTGCCGACCCCCAATGTTTCCCTGGTTGATTTTGTAGTGATCACGGAAAAAGGCGACCTTGTAAAAGAAGATGTGAATACAGCCATGGAAAAAGCCTCTAAAGAAAACCTTAAAAATATATTAGGATTTTGTGATATCCCTCTGGTTTCCATTGATTTCAACTCAAACCCGCTGTCTTCAATTGTTGATGCCGGGTGTACGGATGTTATTAACGGTAACCTGGTAAAAATCTTTTCCTGGTATGACAATGAAGCAGGGTATTCCAACAGGATGATTGATCTTGCAGTCATGGTCGGCAAATCCTTATAAGTAATCCGGAGGTATAAAATGAGCAGAATCCCTTTAATTGCCGGTAACTGGAAAATGTACAAAACCGGCAGGCAGGCAGTTGAAACAGCCAAAGATCTGGCACAGCTTTGTTCAGATATCCAAGATGTTGAAGTCATGATAGCACCGACCTTTCTTTCTCTATCTCTGGTTTCAGAAGTAGTTAAAAACACCAAGGTAAAACTCGGAGCACAAAATCTCTATTTTGAAAAAGAAGGTGCTTATACCGGTGAAGTTAGTGCGGATATGATTAAGGCAGCCGGTGCCCAATATGTCCTCATCGGACATTCCGAAAGAAGACAATATTTCGGGGATACCGATGAATCTGTATGTAGAAAAATCAAAGCTGCCATTGAGGCTGGCTTAAAACCGGTTCTATGTATTGGAGAGACTGAAACCCAGAGAGAGCAAGAAAAAACCTTTTCCATACTTGACAAACAGGTGTCAGATGGGTTAAAAGGCGTTGGTCTTGATGAACTTGCACATTTGGTTCTTGCTTATGAACCTGTATGGGCGATCGGCACAGGAAAAACAGCCAGTGTTGATCAGGTAAGAAAGGTTCATCAGTATCTGCGTTCTTTGCTTGAAAAATTATTTTCAAAGAGCCTTTCCAATCAGACACGAATATTGTATGGTGGGTCAGTCAATCCTGAGAATGCAAAAGACCTGATGGGTATTGAGGATGTTGATGGCGCTCTTGTTGGCGGAGCAAGCCTTGATGCCAATAAATTTATTAACATTATAAAATACAATAGTTAACAAATATGACAAATTTAATAGTCGGATTACATGTTTCAGCCTGCATTTTATTGATTCTGATTGTTCTGCTTCAAAGTGGAAAAGGTGCAGAGATGGGAGTTTCTCTTGGTGGCGGAGCAGGCCAGACACTTTTTGGTGCTACAGGACCTGCAACCATACTGACAAAAATCACAACAGGGGTTGCCATTATTTTTATGATTACATCTCTTACTTTGGCTTACACCTCGGGTCATCGGTCAGACACATCCGTGATGAAGGACAGCGCTCTGCCTGTTGAGCAAACGAGTGAATAAATTTTGAATTTTCAGTTTTTTTACCAATTGAAAACTAAAAACTCTTTTGTGCCGAAGTGGTGGAATAGGTAGACACGCACGCTTGAGGGGCGTGTGGGGCGACCCGTGGGAGTTCAAATCTCCCCTTCGGCACCACAAAATATACAAGCCACGGGCAGTATTTGTTCGTGGCCTTTTTATTTTATCGGGTTTGTTTTTATCAAGATTAATTTTCAGGATACGATGCTGAATGCCAAAAGGTTATAGAAGAAATTGTTTTAAGTGCACATTCTTCTATGTTACATGGGACGTGCAATATCCTAACGGCTGTAAAGCAATGGGATTTAAGACCAAACAGCTGCCAAGTGTCGTTGTATTTCAATCCTCTGGAAAACCATGTGAACTTTATAAAGAAAAAATACTTAAGAAATCTGATCAGCCTTGAATTATTCCTAACCTTGTTTATATTAATCTATTATGAAAGAAAAAAAAAACAATATCTCGCAAGATCCAAAAAAGATAGAAAAAGAACTGGGTGAATTTTTAAATAAAAAATTTGGGGGCAACGTTAAAATCATCACCCCTTCTATTCTTCCCCGGCAAGAATCAATCTCAGGCAAGTCTGCCCCAAAAGGCAAGAAAAGCCTTATCAATTTTAATATCAAACCCCGGGAGCTTATTGCGTATCTTGATCAGTATGTTGTGCGGCAGGCAAATGCAAAATCAGTTCTTTCAACAAAAATATGTACCCACTTTAACCGAATCAGACATTCTCAAACCACAGGTGAGGGTACGTCAAAAATAACGGGTAATATTAAATCCAATATTCTAATGTTTGGCCCCACCGGAATTGGAAAGACATACCTTATTAAGCTCATTGCAAAAAAAATAGGGGTCCCGTTTGTAAAGGCAGATGCCACAAAATTTTCTGAAACCGGTTATGTTGGCGGCGATGTAGAAGATTTAATCCGGGACCTGGTTAAAGAAGCCAATGATGATATTGAACTTGCCCAGTGCGGCATTGTTTATATTGATGAAATTGATAAAATTTCAGCAAGCCCTAATGTAATGGGTGCCCAGGTATCAAGAACCGGTGTTCAGAGGGCTCTTTTAAAACCCATGGAAGAAACAGATGTTGACTTAAAAGTTCCCCATGATCCCGTGTCCATGATGCAGGAATTAGAATCCTATCAGAGAACCGGCAAAAGGGCCAAACGGACTGTAAATACGGCCAATATCCTTTTCATTGTCAGTGGGGCATTCTCAGAACTTTCCAATGTCATTAGAAGGCGGTTATCAAAACAGAATATCGGATTTGGTTCAAGTCTTGTAAAATCCAAAAAAGACAATGACCTGTTAAAACTAACGAAAGCCCAGGACCTGGTGGAGTTTGGCTTTGAATCTGAATTTATCGGAAGGCTTCCTATTCGATGTATTCTTGAAACGCTTACCCAGGAAGATCTGTACTCAATTTTAAAGATGCCCAACAATCCGGTTGTTTTAAGCAAACGGCTTGACTTTAATGCCTATGGTATCAAAATTGTTTTTACAGATGATGCATTAAAAGTTCTTGCAAAAAAAGCGTATAAAGAGAACACGGGTGCCAGGGGTCTTGTCAGTGTAATTGAAGAAGCTTTGCTATATTTTGAAGAAAAATTACCTTCACATAATTTTTTAAAATTCACTGTAACCAAAGAAGTTCTGGACGATCCAAAAGGTCATCTTGAAGACATTTTATCAAAACAAAATTATTTAAAATGGAATAATCTTTATGATAAAGCCTTTCTTGATCATAAAGATTATATTTCAAACTATATTAAAGACAATTGGAAAATATTTTCCCTCCGCCATGGACTGACCCTCTCACAAATCCGATGCGATATGGTGGCACTTTATTTTTGCAATAATGTTATGGAAGTTGAAGATGCCGTAAAAAAAATAAAAAAATTCCATGATTCAATCAAGGAAATTGAAGTTGAAGTATCAAAAAGCTATAACTTGAACATTGTTTTTGAAGAAGATGCCATTGATTTTCTGATTGAACAATTTATAAACCATAATGCAACCAATGAAGAAATACTGTCAAAAATCTATGACAGCTACTATGATGGATTTAACCTTATCCGCGAGAAAACAGGAAAAACCAGATTTTTTATATCAAAAAATGCTTTAACAGACAGTGAAAGCTATCTTAACGATCTTATCAGGAAAGAAATAACATGATTGGAATTTCAAAACTTTATTGTGCAACCGTAGAACCATCAGATGCATTAAGATATTCAAGACACTCAGGGCAGCTGCCCTCTCATCTTTTGCAGTTTTCTAAAGATAAAAAACCTGTGGTTGTCTGGAATATGACAAGACGGTGCAATCTTAAATGTGTTCACTGCTATGCCAGATCAGAAGACATTTCCTATGACAATGAACTTACCCATGACCAAAGCATTGCCATGATTGATGACCTAGCCAGCTTTGGTGTACCGGTTCTTTTATTTTCCGGTGGGGAACCCACTGTGCATCCAAGACTTGTTGAGTATTCCAAATATGCCGTCAGCAAGGGGATGAGGGCGGTTATATCTACCAATGGTACCCTTATCACCAAAAAAAAAGCCAAACTATTCAAAGAGATCGGACTTTCTTACGTGGGTATCAGCCTTGATGGCTTAGAAGAGACCCATGATAAATTCAGAGGGGTCAAAGGGTCTTATAAAAAAGCCATGAAAGCTATTAAAAACTGCCAGGAAGCCGGTATCAAAGTAGGCTTGCGATTTACCATCAATAAACGGAATGTAAAGGACATTCCGGGTATTTTTGATCTTCTTGAAGAAAAAAATATTCCCAGGGCCTGTTTTTATCACCTGGTATATTCAGGCAGGGGTTCTGAAATTGCCAAGGAAGACCTCTCCCATGAGGAGACCCGCAAAGTTCTTGATCTTATCATGGACAGGACAAAAGATCTCCATGACCGGAACTTGCCCAAAGAGGTTCTCACAGTGGATAATCATGCTGACGGCCCTTATATTTACCAAAGACTTTTAGATGAGGACCCCGAAAGAGCGGCTGAGGTTCTTGAGCTTCTTGAAATGAATGAAGGCAACAATTCGGGCCGGGGCATCGGATGCATCTCATGGGATGGAGAAGTCTACCCGGATCAATTCTGGAGAGAAAAAAGTCTTGGCAACATCAAGGACATGCCTTTCTCTAAGATATGGACAAATGTTGACAATGAATTCTTAATGAAACTCAAAGAAAAGAAAAAACATGTTAAAGGCAGATGTGCCGGGTGCAGATGGCTTGATATCTGCGGCGGTAACTTCAGGGCCCGTGCGGAATCTGTTGCCAACGATCCCTGGGACAGTGATCCGGCCTGCTACCTGACAGATGAAGAGATCAAAAAGGAGGATTCATAATGCTTTTTCCCGATTTTCGAGGACGACGATTAAGAGCCAGTAAAAATTTTCGGAGAATGATACGGGAAACAAAGCTTTCCTGTGATGATTTTATTCTCCCTTTATTTGCCATTGAGGGTAATTCCATAAAAAAACCCATTGAATCCATGCCGGGGCATTTTCAACTCTCCTGTGACCATATTGTCAAGGCTGCAAAAGAGGCCAATGATGCCGGTGTTCCCGCAATCATTTTATTCGGTATTCCTGACAAAAAAGATTCCTTGGCGACACGGGCCTATGCACCAGACTCTATCGTTCAAAAAGCTATTCAAGCGGTTAAAGAAAAAGTTCCTGATATTACTATCATAACCGATGTCTGTCTTTGCGGATATATGGATCATGGTCATTGTGGGATAGTGGAAAACGGTATTATTGAAAATGATGCATCCCTTGATCTTCTTGCTAAAACTGCCCTGTCCCACGCCAGGGCCGGTGCCGATATGGTAGCACCGTCCGATATGATGGACGGCAGAGTCGGTGAAATCAGACAAACACTTGATGAAGAGGGCTTTTCTCACATCCCTGTGATGTCCTATGCCGTCAAATACAGTTCAGCATATTACGGCCCGTTCAGACAGGCTGCCGAGTCACCACCTAAGTTTGGCGACAGGAAAACCTATCAGATGGATCCTGCCAACGCCAATGAAGCCATCAGGGAAGCCATAATGGATGTTGAGGAAGGTGCGGACATCATCATGGTAAAACCCGCCTTGTCCTATCTTGATATCATCTATCGATTGAAAGAAGAAATCGATCTTCCCATTGCTGCCTATAATGTCAGTGGAGAGTATTCAATTATGAAAGCCGGAGAAATGATGGGCTGGGTCAATGCCAGCGAACTCATCATGGAGACCCTTCTATCCATTAAAAGAGCCGGTGCTGATTTAATCCTGACATATTCTGCAATTGAGGTTGCAAGGGAGCTGAATAAATAATGAGTCATCCTCATGGGAAGGGTCATACCCCAAAGGCCAATACCCTCCGTCTGGTTGCCTGGGAAGTCACGCGAAGATGCAACCTTTCCTGCAAGCACTGCAGGGCTGTTGCAGAAGATCATCCCTATGACAATGAACTTGATACAAAAGCCTCATTTAAATTATTGGAACAGATCAAAGAGGTAGGTGATCCCATTATTATCCTCACCGGCGGAGAGCCGCTTTTAAGGGATGATATCTTTGATATTGCAGCTTTTGGTACAAAATCAGGACTTCGCATGGTTATGGCGCCTAACGGGACTTTGATCACCCGGGATATTGCCCAAAAAATGAAAGATTCCGGCATAAAAAGAATCAGTGTCAGCCTTGACGGTTCAACGCCTGAAACCCATGATGATTTCCGAGGTCTTAAAAATGCCTTTAATAATTCCATTCGAGGTATCAAAATTGCCAGAGAAGCCGGTATCGAATTTCAAATCAACACCACCATCACAAAAACCAATCTTGATCAAATACCGAAAATATTAAATCTGGCAGAAAATTTAGGGGCAGTGGCCCATCATATTTTTCTTCTTGTTCCAACAGGGCGGGGGAAATATATTGTGGACAGTGAAATCAATGCAAAAGAGTACGAAGAAACCTTAAACTGGTTCTATGAACAAAGAGATAAAACCAGCCTTCAACTTAAGGCAACCTGCGCGCCGCATTATTACAGAATATTACGCCAGCGGGCCAAACAAGACGGTAAAAAAGTAAGTTTTGAAACCCATGGCCTGGACGCTGTCACAAGAGGATGCCTTGCCGGAACAGGGTTTTGTTTTATCTCCCATGTGGGAAGGGTTCAGACATGTGGTTTCCTTGATGTGGAATGTGGTGACATAACCCGACAAACCTTCAAAGATGTCTGGGAAAATTCTCACGTTTTTAATAAACTCAGAGACTTTAGTAACCTTGAAAACAAATGTGGTATTTGTGAGTATAAAAGAGTTTGTGGCGGATGCCGCGCCCGTGCATATGAAGCAACGGGTAATTATCTTGCAGAAGAACCGTTGTGTTCCTATCAGCCCCAGAGAACCAAATAAATTAAACTTAACCATGAACCTATAAAAAACAGATGGGGCGTAAGATAATGTTATCAAGGGGAAAAATTAAAAACGATATTGCAGATTCTGAAATTATCTTTTACCGGGGTGAAAGAATATATGAAAATGATGCCCTCTTATATGAAGGTGATAATGGAAAGGACTTGTTCGACTTTCGATATGACGGTGCGTATGGTGATTATGAAATCTGCATTGATCTTTCCAATGAAAACCGGCCCGGAATCTGTAGCTGCCCGTATTCCGGTGATGGCTGCAAACACATCGTTGCATCACTTCTTACCGTTCTTGATATAAACTTTGCAGGTGATAGCAACCCTGCTCTGTCACCCGTGCCTGAACCTGAGGATGAAATCCCTGTGTATCTGACATATGATGAAATAAGAGCCCGGGCACTGGAGGACAGGAAAAAAAGAGCAAAAAAAGATATCTTCAAGGTTGTACAGGCAGATACCTTTAAAGGAGAACATCTTATTGAAACTGCCTCAAAGAGACACTATCAAGTTACCATGCATGACCCTGAAGCCGGGATGGGACATTGCAGCTGCCCTGATTTTCTTACCAACAGACTCAATACCTGCAAGCATATCATTTTCCTGAAAAATTATTTCTCCAACATAAAAAATTTTAAGGAACAGCTAAAAAAAGAGCATTTTCCATTTATAGATATTTTCTGGGATTCTAAAAAGAATGCACCCAAACTCTTCTTTGATCCAAAATCAATTACTGATCCCGGGATAATAGAACTTTTAGCCCAATACTTTAATAATGACGGGGAATATATTAAAGAAGACCTTTCAAGCATTGTTAAACTGATACCAGCTGCGCAGGCAAACAAACTGGTGGTCATTCAACCTGAAGTTTTAAACCAGGTGCAAAATTATCTACAGAATCATCAGCTTGAAGCTTTTAAAAATTCTTTTCAATTTGATTATTCAAAGATAAAAGCAGACCTCTATGGCTATCAGAAGGAGGGCGTACAATTTGCACTCTTTAAAAAATCAGTGCTGATAGGCGATGAGATGGGGCTTGGAAAAACCCTTCAGGCAATTACACTCTCTATCCTGAAAAAGGAACTCTTTGGATTCAAAAAAGTTTTGATCATCACTTTGGCTTCTTTAAAAGACCAGTGGAAAAGGGAAATCATCAATTTCACGGATGAAATTCCCACGGTCGTGGAAGGGACTGCCCAAAAAAGGAAATCGATCTATAGCAACGATTCAAGTTATTTCAAAATTACTAACTACGAAGCCGTGTTAAGAGATGTTACCATCATTGCCAGGATGAAACCGGACCTGATAATTCTTGACGAAGCCCAGCGCATAAAAAACTTTAACACCAAAACCGCAGATGCAGTAAAACAACTGCCACGGGATCATGCCATTATTTTAACCGGCACCCCCCTTGAAAACAAACTTGAAGACGTTTATTCCATCATTCAGTTTCTTGACCCCTACCTGCTCAGTCCTTTGTGGGATTTTGCCGGCAGGCACTTTATGATTTCAAGAAAAGCCAAAGGAAACATCATCGGGTATCAAAAACTGGACGAGTTGAGAGAAAAGCTTTCCAGCATCGTCATTAGAAGAAAAAAAGACGAAGTTCTGAAAGACCTGCCTGAGACGGTGACCAATAACTATTATATCGAATTAAACGAGAAGCAGGACAAAATCCATTCAGGATACATGTCCGCGCTTATTCCCATCCTTGCCAAAAAATTCTTGACTCCCATTGATATTCAACGAATACAAATGTATCTTTTAAAGATGAGAATGGTGTGCAACTCCACCTATCTGATTGATAAAAAAACAAATATTTCTCCTAAACTCGATGAATTCAAATCGATTATCTCGGAACTTGTGAAGGAAAACAATCGAAAGGTTGTTGTTTTCAGTGAATGGACAACCATGACATTTCTTGTGGCAAAACATCTTTCAGATGCTAAAATTCCATTTGTTGAGCTTTCCGGTAAAGTACCGGTAAAGAAACGCCAAAAATTGATTGATGAATTCACAAACAACCCCGAGTGTAAAATTTTTCTTTCAACTGATGCCGGTGGTACCGGCCTTAACTTGCAGGCAGCAGACTGTGTAATCAATTTTGAGTTGCCTTGGAATCCGGCCAAGCTCAACCAGCGCACCGGGAGAGTAAACAGAATCGGTCAGACAAGCAAGTGCATCAATGTCATCAATCTTATTGCCAAACGAAGCATTGAAGAAAAAATTCTGTCTGGAATCCAGATGAAAACCGATCTGTTTAAAAGTGTTTTTGAAGATGGAAGTGATTTTGTGGATTTTTCCAATGAGAAAAAAGCAGGCTTAATTAACAGATTGAGAGAAATGATGGGTGAAACACCAGATGAATTGGCAAGGCCTGAACAAACCGATCCTGTTGAAATCCCTGACGACACCCCCTATTACCTGAATCCCGAAGTATTAAATGCAGATTTGGAATCCAAAGAAGAGCGTTTAATAAATGATCAGCCACTTGATTATGCAGCAGAAGAGTTGGAACCAATGATCGCAGATCCTACTGCGGAAAACGAAGCTGCATCTGAAAATGTCTTTGCAAACCAATCCCCGGATAAAATTGAAAATGTACTGAATTCAGGCCTGGAGTTTATTGGAGGGCTTTTAGAAATGGCCACCGGGCATAAGATAGAAAAAAATGATACCCGAGAAAAAATGCTCACAATAGATAGAAACACGGGTGAAATCACAATGAAATTCAAACTGCCCGGGATGTAGTAAGAGCGGTCAAGTTGTCTGTTCCTGCCATTTTTAACAAATAAACTTTGTAGACATCATGAAAGAGGTCGGTTTTTTTGTTTTGAGATCCCGGAAGATCCTGAACAACTTGTCACTCTTCTTCAAAATATGAACATAGCATCTATCAACTTAGTTTTTTGATAGCCTCCTTGTAAGATCTGCTGCAACCAATAATCCTGAACCTAAAATAAATAGAGTTACCGGTTCTGATAAAGGATTCTTAGCAAGAAAATAGTTGATTTTATCTGCATGGGCAAATACCGGATAGAAAAAAATAGCCGTGATAAAAATTGCACATAATATGATATGTTTTTTCATGTAATCTCCTTTAAACAGAAACTGTAAGCTTTTTTATTTTAAATATAGATATCTGCAAAGGGCATACCAAAGCAGTTTTAAAGAAATATTTTCAAAGAAAAGCCCTTGAATAAAGGCTTTTAAAACATATCAATTCTTTTTTTTACTACCAAAACAATTTATAAATTAAGAAAAAAATGTAACATAAACATGTAGTATTTTTCACAATTATTATAAATGTGGTAAATTTTTATATATCATATCAAATGGAATTGAGCAATAATGTAATGGGCCTGTCTTCTTCCGCAGTTCCTGTAAACCGTACCGGCCCTGGACGTCTGTACCGATCCTGGTTTGATTCTGCCGCCAGCCATTCCTCCCTTAATGCTTTAAAGATCCTGAAGGTATTTGAATCTAAATCTACCAGGCTTTTTTCTATTACAAGTTCAAGTTTTCCTTTTCTTTCTTCAAGATGCATCAATTTTGCAATAGGGATACCAATGGGCTCCCACTTATCAAACTTTTCCTCAAGGTTCTTGATACCAGCCATTTGTCCTGTTGCCCCATTTGCGATCAGATGAAATGCCGTCATGCCAAGGTTGTAGGTATAGTTACAATCAAAATGTGTGGGATCAGACCCCCGGCCATCGTACCCATAAAAATGGGTTTGTGTTTTAAATTCAGGATCGGATTTTTTAAATATCCGGGCAACGGGCTCAGGCACTTTATCATCCGGGTTGATCAACTTTTTATTGATCAATACCTGTTTCATTGTTTTAAGGGAAATAATGGATTCTTTGACTAACAAATATCTGTCGTCAGGATTTTTGAAAATAGCAGTAATGAATTTATCCGGAATTAACTTAGCATTTTCCATAATTGATTTGTAATAGGATCTTTCAATGCCGATTTTATATTTTCCCTGTTCCTTTAATATACTTAGGTATTCCTTAACCATATCCATAATAATTTTTTCAGTTTTGACCTGGGAAAATTGAAAATTACCATGGGTATCTCTTTCTGTCAGCAAACCCTCCTGGAAGAATAAGGGCAGCTGGTTAAACAAATCATCATCCCTTAAATTCCAAATCGGGAACTTATCTCTATCCCCCAACCCCCGAGCCAGACGTCTTAAGTGTTCAAGTTTGTCATTTAAAATCGGGAAAGAGGTATGGAAATCATTGTCATGGATGTGATTATATTCAGCAATAATTCTATTGAGTTTAATAATAAGCACTTGTATTTCGTTTAGAGACTCAAGAATACCTTCCGGAAGGATCATTACACCGAAATTCTTACCGGCAGCGGCTCTTCTAACAATGGTATCACATATCATTCTGGACAAATGACGCAAAGTCATACCATAGGCAGTATAGTCAATAGTCCCTTTTTTTTGGGCCTTTTCCATTCTCTTCTGGTCTGTGTAATCGGCCAGTTCTTCACCAATCAAAGAAAGGTTGGCATGTGTCTGAAAGGCACATTCCAATGTCAGGTGACTTGCTACCCTTCCCATTACCTTACAAATATGCCAGTATTTGATATCTGAACCGGCATCAGAGGTGAGATTACTGATATTTTGCGAAAATGCCCTTGCAGCCGAATGAAATCCAAAAGATATGGCTAAAAGCATCTCTTTGTCATCGGTTTCTACCTGTATATCTCCGTCAATGGTCTTTGGAACACCAATAACATTAATACCGGCACTTTTGAACCGCTGGGCAAGAAAGGCAGCATTTGTATTTGAATCATCCCCACCGATCACCACCAAACCATCCAGGTCAAGTTCCATACAGGTTTTTAACGATAATTCCATTTTAGTTTTAGAATCAATTTTGGTTCTCCCTGTCTTAATCATGGAAAACCCGCCCATATTCCTATATGCATCCACAAGACTTTGGGTAATCTCAACATATTTCGATTCGATTAAGCCGTCAGAGCCCATAAGGAATCCAAATACTTTGGATTCTGAA
>Ga0255420_10266_pt1 | contig 12154 bp, 10 predicted proteins | sample ANMaggSeSYBR02I3_FD_182630 | JGI IMG/M metagenome (GOLD analysis project Ga0255420, IMG submission 182630) | Sediment cell enrichment communities from methane seep in Santa Monica Basin, California, United Staets - ANME aggregate JGI... | ecosystem: Environmental > Aquatic > Marine > Cold seeps >...
TAAAAATTGCTGAAAAGAAAGGATATCCGGTAGTACTTAAAATACAATCACCTGATATAACGCACAAATCAGACTCGGGAGGCGTGGCACTAAATATTGAAAATGAGGTTATGGTGAGGGCATCATTCAAAAATATGTTGGAAACCGTGGCAAAGCGAGTTCCGGATGCACAGCTGGAAGGGGTTACCGTACAAAAAATGGTTGATACGCGGGATGCCGTGGAAATGATCCTGGGCATTAAGAAGGACCCTGTTTTTGGTACAGTAATTCTGGTTGGCATGGGCGGTACCACTGCCGAACTGTTTAAAGATAAAAGGCTTGAATTTCCCCCTCTAAATGAGCAGCTTGCCAGGCAGATGGTAAAATCGTTACAGATTTATCCGTTATTAACCGGTTACCGGGGGAGTAAACCGAAAAATATTGATAAACTTATTGAAGTAATGATCAGGTTGTCATACCTGGCAGCTGACTATCCTGAGATTGAAGAGCTGGATATTAATCCACTTATTGTTACCCCGGATGATGTGATGGCCCTGGATGCAAGAATTGTGGTTGATAAGCAGGTTTTAGGAAAAGAATCATTGGATTATTCACATTTGATTTTGCGTCCTTATCCCGAAAGGTTAATCAAGCCTGCAACACTTCGTGACGGAACAGAGGTGCTGCTTCGGCCAATAAAACCAGAGGATGAGCCCTTGTGGCTTGAAATGCTGGGAAGTTGCTCAAAAGAATCAATTTATCACAGGTTCAGGTATGATTTTCATTTTGATTCACACGAAGTAGCTACCCAGTTTTGTTATATTGATTACAGCCGGGAAATAGGTATTGTTGCAGAGATTGATTTTGAAGGCAGAAAGAGACTGATCGGTGTAGGCAGGCTTATTGGTGATCCTGATCTGGAAATAGCAGAATATGCAGTTTTAATTACGGATGAATGGCAAGCAAAAGAATTAGGTTTTATTCTTACTAGTTACTGTGAAGAGATTGCCCGTAAGGCAGGCGTTAAGAAAATGGTGGCTGTGACCACCAGGGACAATCAGCCCATGATCAGCGTTTTTAAAAAACTGGGATTTGAAGTTAATTATGATGAAAGTACTACCGTTTCAGTTATCAAAAAACTGACGTAATTAAACGTATTTGTCTCCTTTCTTTTCTTTAACATCATTCACTATTTGTCGGATCATCTGTTCGTCAGATTTTTTGCAAACCAATAGGGTGTCATCATCTTCAACAATGATATAGCCATCAAGCCCTTGCAAAACAACCAGCTTTTGTGGCGGAACATTAATAATGCAGTTAGCGGAGTTGTATGTCATAACATTCGAACCTATTACGGTGTTGTTATCACTGTTTTTCTCGCGGTGTTCGAATAATGAGCCCCAGGTACCCAGGTCGGACCACCCGAAGTCGGAAGCAAGCACAAACACATTTCCGGCTTTTTCCATCACACCGTAATCAATAGAGATATTCTTGCATCTGGAATATGCATAATCTATAAACTGTTTTTCTTCCGGAGTGTTGTATATGCCAATCCCTTCTTTGAAGATGGAATCTACTTCCGGTAAATGTTGATTAAAAGATTTCAGTATGCTTTTCAGTGACCAGATAAAGATACCTGAGTTCCATAAGAAATCGCCACTTTCGAGAAATGATTTTGCCATTTCCAGGTTCGGTTTTTCGGTAAATGTTTTAACCCTTTTTATGCGTGGATCATCCTTGTATGTTATTGTATCGGTAAACTGTATATATCCATAGCCTGTGTCAGGGCGGCCCGGTTGAATGCCCAGGGTTAACAGCCAGTCATTATTTTCGGCCGCCATTAATGCTGACAGGATTACCTCAACAAATTTTTCTTCTTTCAAAATAATATGATCAGAAGGGGCAACCACGATAACAGCATCCGGGTTTGTCTGTTTGATTTTATAGCTTGCATAGGCGATACAGGGAGCCGTATTACGCCTCATTGGTTCGCAGAGGATTTGGTTTTCCTGAATACCGGGAATTTGATCAAAGATGATATTTTTATAGATCTCGTTTGTAACAATGTAAATGTTCTCTTTAAAACAAATCTTTTCAAACCTGTCAAAGGTCTGTTGTATAAGAGTTTGGCCTGTCCCCAGGATATCTATAAATTGTTTTGGCCTGGATGTTTTGCTCATTGGCCAGAAACGTGCGCCAATTCCCCCGGCCATGATAATACAATAATGATTTTTATTCATAGTATATGAATTACGTTTTCAAAAGATGCTGTTGTAAAAAAATGTAATAATGAGATAAAGATATGAAAAATTTTAATCAACCACCTGAACCAGGGCAGCCGGAGTAAACAAATAGAACCGTTTAGTTGATATACACATACACTTATATCTTTTTCTCAATTTTTCTCCCTTCCGGTATCTCTTCCCATTTGAAGCAATAAACAATGCTTCAGCTGGCAAATCCTCAAGAAACTTTGCGCCCTTATAGTCATCATCTATTTGTAATGCCCGCATTAATGCAGGATCAAGCACTATCGAAGAACGAATATGGGACAAGTGATCAATCAACGCATTATGAATGCTGTCGGGAAAGATGTCTTTCTCCATCAATTCACAAAGCAGTGACTGGTAAATCGATTTCCATTCAGCTCCATGAGGCCTTACTTTGTTACGAAATTTGATCCAGTTCAGGGTATGCGCAACTTCATGGGCAAGTATGATCAGCGTAGTAAATTTATCGAGGTTATGATTAACAGATATTGTATGTCCACGGCCATTAACAGGTGGACGATAGTCGCCTAACTTTGTTTTTCGGGAGTGGGTAATTTTAAGGTGAATTTTGTTATCAATAATCCAATCAGAAACAAGATCAAGGCTGCTCTCTGGAATATATTTACCAAGTACTTTCTTAAATTTCTCCATAACCAATATGTTGGATTGAATTATCAGGAACACCCTGATCTATTAAATAGCAGTTACAGTCGTATTTTTTATAACGCTTTTTTGTTTTTTTGTACCGTTTATTTTTGGTTGAATATTTTGAAGGTGAGCACGACGAAAATGTAAACATCAAGGTAAAAGATAAAAATAGCCATATAAACAGACGGAAAACCTTTCGTATAGTATCATTGTTGTTCAAGTCTCAAAAATAGATAAATTCAACCAAGCAGGTTTCTTTTTGGGGGTATAAAAATTTTTATAATAAATAATCGTTATTTTAGCAGAAATATTTCATCAAATGAAGTTTTTTTATCTGCTGGGAGAATATCTTCTTCTGATGCGACAAGTTTTCAGGAGGCCGGAAAAATTTAAGATTTTCTATCAGAATACAGTAAGGGAGGCAGATGCAATAGGTATAGATTCATTGTGGATTGTTTCAATTTTATCTGTTTTCATGGGTGCTATTGCTACTATTCAAATGGCTTTTAACATTGATACTCCTTTGATCCCTGCGTTTACAATTGGCTTTGCCACCAGGCAAACGATCATTTTAGAATTTTCTCCCACGATGATCAGCTTAATATTAGCCGGGAAGATAGGGTCCAAGATCGCTTCTGAAATAGGGACTATGAAGGTTACAGATCAAATTGACGCTTTAGAGATCATGGGGGTTAACTCAGCCAATTATCTGATTTTACCTAAAATAACTGCTGCCGTATTTATTCATCCTCTGCTAATTACCATTAGTATTGTTCTGGGTCTGTTGGGTGGTTGGGTTGTTGGCACAACAGGCGGGTTGGTTACATCGTATGATTATATTTACGGCATTCAAGCCTATTTTCAAGTTTTTGATGTTATATATGCAATGATCAAGACCGTGGTATTTGCTTTTATTATTACTTCTATTTCAGGTTATTTTGGATACAGCACAACAGGCGGTGCTCGTGATGTTGGAAATTCAAGCACAAAGGCTGTCGTTTACAGCAGTATTTTTATCATTCTGTTTAACTTGATTATTACCCAGTTATTATTGCATGATTGAGGCTAAAAACATATCAAAACAGTTCGATAACCGACTGGTACTAAAAGATGTATCGGTTAAGTTTGAAAGAGGAAAAACTAACCTTATCATCGGACAAAGCGGGTCGGGCAAAACCGTTTTGATGAAATGTCTTGCAGGGCTTATTAATATCGATGAAGGAGAGGTGTTTTTTGATGAACGGCCTGTAACAGAACTGTCATTCCAGGAGAAAAAAAATCTGAGAAAAGAATTTGGAATGCTGTTTCAGGGCGGTGCCTTGTTTGACTTTATGACTGTAGAGGAAAATGTTATGTTTCCTTTAACCATGAACACAGAAATGACTCAACAGGAAAAATCAGATAGAGTGAATTTCTGTTTAAACAGGGTAAGGCTTGAGAATGTGAATCACCTGCATCCTTCTGAGTTAAGTGGTGGGATGATCAAAAGAGTTGCCATTGCCCGTGCAATTTCGCTGAATCCAAAGTATCTCTTTTGTGATGAACCTAATTCAGGCCTTGATCCAATTACCGCCAATGTTATTGATAACCTGATCCGTGAAATAACGAAAGAGTATCAAATAACCACTATTATCAATACGCATGATATGAATTCGGTAATGGAAATTGGCGACAAAATAGCTTTTATTTATCAAGGAGAGTTGTGGTGGGTGGGAGATAAAAATCAAATCCTGGGCACCAGCAATAAAGAACTTAATGAATTTGTATTCGCAACAGAACTCACACGCAGACTTAAATAAACATGAATATTCTTGACATTATCTTCATAGTTCCTATTGTATGGTTTGCATACAGGGGATTCTCGAAAGGGCTCATCATTGGAATCACAACATTGGTTGCATTGATCCTTGGAATTTACTTAAGCATACGCTTTTCAAATATTGTTGCAACGTTTCTTATGTCTAATTTTGACTGGGATGAAAAATATATTCCGATCATTTCATTTGCCATCACTTTTGTTGGAGTAGTTATCGTTATTTATTTGCTTGGGAAGATACTTGAGAAATTTATCGACATGATCGCCCTGGGGTTCATTAATAAACTGCTTGGGGGCGTTTTTGGAATTGTTAAAGCTGTTGTTCTGTTAAGTGTAATTATTTATATCATCAACAGTTTTGACAGACAACAGAACGTTTTTACTGAGAAGTTGCAGCAAGGTTCAATACTTTACGAACCTGTAGAGTCAGTTGTTCCACGGATTTTACCTCTATTGGATATTGAGGAAATAAAAAAGAAGATACCACTTGATGAGGAGCCTGTTATTGTAGTCCGCAGTCCACAGTCCGCAGTCCGCAGTCATCATTTGATTACTGTTAACTGTCAACCGTCAACTGTCAACTGCAACAACACCAGGCAATTCCTTCCCTTCAATATATTCAAGCATTGCCCCACCCCCGGTTGAGACATAACTAACCTTATCGGCCAGTCCGTATTTATTTATAGCAGCTACTGAATCTCCTCCTCCAATAAGTGAGTAGGCTCCATTGCTGGTGGCCTGAACAATGGCTTCTGCAATTTTTTTTGTGCCTTCGGCGAAATTTGACATTTCAAATACACCCATGGGGCCATTCCATAAAATAGTGGATGATTCACTAATAACCTGAGCAAATTTTTTCTGGGTTTCAGGGCCAATATCAAGTCCCATCCACCCATCAGGTACTTCGCTGGCAAAACAAACCCTGTTATTTGAATTGTTATCAAAAGCCTCAGCAGCAATGGTGTCGGAGGGCAAAAACAGGTTAACACCGGTACTTTCTGCTTTTTCAATAGCTTTACGGGCAATATCAATTAGTTCTTTATCTACAAGAGAATTTCCAACCTCTCCGCCCAGCGCTTTGATAAAAGTAAACATCATGCCCCCTCCAATAATAAGATTATCAACCTTATCTAACAGGTGATTAATTATCTCAATCTTTCCTGATACCTTAGCACCACCCAGAATGGCGGTAAAAGGTCTTGCAGTATCACCAAGAACCTTATTCATATTGAGTAATTCCTTTGCCATGAGATACCCAAAATATTTTCCTTCCGGGAAAAACCCTGCAACAATTGTTGTAGATGCATGTGCCCGATGAGCTGTTCCAAAGGCATCATTAACATATACATCTCCCAGGGATGCCAGTTTTCCGGCAAATAATTTATCTCCTTTGGTTTCTTCTTTATAGAATCGCAGGTTTTCAAGCAAAAGAACCTCTCCGGGTTGTAACTTTTGGGATAACTCAATAGCTGAATTACCGATGCAATCATCCGCAAACTTAACTGGTTTGTTCAATGCATCTGAAAGAAACGCAACAACATGGCGCAATGAAAATTTATCTTCCGCTCCTTGTTTAGGCCGGCCCAGATGCGACATAATGATGGCACTCCCCCCATCGCTTAATATTTTTTTGATGGTTGGTAATGCCGCATTGATCCTTGTAGGATCTGTAATGTTTTGCTTTTCATCCAGGGGCACGTTAAAATCGACCCGTATCAAGGCTTTTTTATCTTTAAAGTTGTAATTATCAATGGTTTTCATAATAAATTGAGTTTTATTTTATCCAGTAGTAATTTAGTGTTCGTTGTAACAGCACCCTGGTTCACAAGTGAAACAGATGCCCGGTACATCACAAAAATAATTGTTTTTTGTGATTTAAATCCCCGTAATGGGGTCTGTTAAGATATTTCATTAAATTTGTTCCGTATCAACAAAAAAGGCATGGATAAATTTTCCGGAACCATTCAATCAAAGCTACAAAAGACAGGAACATCGATTTTTGCTGTTATGTCTACACTGGCTGCAGAGCATAAGGCCATAAACTTATCACAGGGGTTTCCCGATTTCCCTATTTCCGGGAAGTTAATTGGCTTTGTCAACAAGTACATGAAAATGGGCTATAACCAGTATGCTCCCATGCCAGGGGTGCAGGTGCTGAGAGAGATGATTTCTAAAAAGACTGAAAAAACCTACAATATTATCTATGACCCTGAAAAAGAGATTAATATTACCGCTGGTGCCACACAGGCTATCTTTACCATCATTTCAACTTTCGTTAGAGATGAAGATGAGGTAATTGTTTTCGAACCTGCTTACGACTCTTATGTCCCTTCTGTTCAGTTACAGGGAGGACTGGTTAAGTATGCCATGTTAAAATCTCCCGACTATCATATTGACTGGAATCAGGTAACCAGGTTGATCAGCAGCAGAACCAGAATGATCATTATTAATACACCCCATAATCCCACAGGCAGTGTGTTAAAACCTGAAGACCTGCAAAAACTGGAAAGCTTAATAAAAAACACAGATATTATTGTACTGAGTGATGAAGTTTATGAGCATTTGATTTATGATGGTTTAAGGCATGAGAGTGTTTGTCGCTATCCCGGCCTCGTGTCACGATCATTTGTTGTTGGTTCTTTTGGGAAAACATTTCATGCCACAGGATGGAAGTTGGGTTATGTGTTGGCGCCGGAAAATCTGATGGCGGAGTTCCGAAAGGTTCATCAATTCAATGTTTTTGCATGCAATACACCTATTCAATATGCAATAGCTGAATTTCTACAGAACAAGAGTAATTATGAGGGCCTTTCGCGATTTTTTCAGCAAAAAAGGGACCATTTTCTTACATTGATTGAAGGAAGCCGTTTTAATCCCATTCCTTCATACGGTACATATTTTCAATTACTTGATTATAGCAGGATCACTGATGAAAAGGAGACAGATTTTGCTGTCCGGCTTGTAAAGGAATATCAGATTGCTTCCATACCTGTTTCTGTTTTTTACCACAGAATGACCGACCGGAAGGTTCTTCGTTTTTGTTTTGCTAAAACCGATGAAACGCTGGAAAAAGCTGCTAAAATATTATGCAAGATATAAAGATAACCACTATTCAATCGGATCTGGTTTGGGAAAACAGAGAAAAAAACCTCGAACGATTTGAAGATAAGATTAATGCAATTAAAGAAGAGACCGATCTGATCGCCCTGCCGGAAATGTTCTCTACCGGTTTTATTGTTGACCCTGCAAGAATTGCTGAAGGCATGGAGGGCCCAACGTTCTCCTGGCTAAAAGAGATAGCAAAAAGAAAAAATTGTGATATAGCAGGCAGTATCCTAATCAAAGAATCCGGCAATTATTTTAACCGCCTTATCTGGATGCAACCCGATGGCCGGCATCTACAATACGACAAGCGGCATCTTTTTAGCTTTGCGGGAGAACATTTAAGGTTTACCGGGGGTGGGGAGCAGGTTATTGTCACTCTAAAAGGGTGGAAAATTCGGCCACTGATATGTTATGATCTTCGTTTCCCTGTTTGGAGCAGAAATCAATATTCACCTGAGGGCTTCACTTATGATTGCCTTCTTTATATTGCTAACTGGCCAGCAGCAAGAAGCTATGCCTGGAAGTCACTGCTGGCTGCAAGAGCGATTGAAAATATGGCTTATGTTGTTGGGGTGAACAGGGTTGGCCTCGATGGAGACGGAAAATCTCATTCAGGCGATTCAGGGGCTTATGATCCGGAAGGGAAACATATTTCTGTAACAAAATCAGATACAGAGTATGTTGAAACAGTGAAGCTATCCTATAGCGTAATTCATAAAGTCAGGGGAAAATTCGCTTTTGGACAGGATTGGGATGCCTTTACCATCGACACTGAATAACTTAAATCTTTAATCTTTTCCTTTTATCTTTATTTAATTATATATTCGCAAATCAGATAGAAAAGTATAAACGTCATGAATATTGTTATAGCAGGTGATGGAGAAGTTGGGCTGCATCTGGCTGAAATGCTAGCCAGTGATTACCATAATATTACCATTGTTGATCCACATCAGGAGTTGCTCAAAATGGTTGAATCACAAATGGACCTGATGACTATTACGGGTAATTCAACTTCTATTGATGTATTAACGCGTGCAAATGTTAAAAGGGCCGACCTGCTGATTTCAGTTCTACATGAAGAGCATATCAATATTGTAACTTGCATCCTGGGTAAAAAGCTAGGGGCTAAAAGGACCATAGCCAGGATAAATAATGTAGAATATTTGACAGAAAAAAATATTAAATTTTTTCATGACCTCGGTGTTGATGAACTCGTTTGCCCCGAAAGAATCGCAGCACAGGAAGTTGTTAAATTATTAAAACTATCGGCTGCAACGGAGATTTTTGATTTTTCAGGAGGTAAGCTCTCTTTATTTCTCATTAGGCTTGACGAAAAGGCCTCAGTATTAAATAAAACCCTGAACCAGATTGCCCTTGAAAACCCTGATCTTAAATTCAGAGCTGTTGCCATCCATCGTGGAGGTGATACCATCATACCCAAAGGTGATGATAAGTTTCTGCTAAATGATTTAGCTTACGTTATATCAAAGCCAGACGGTGTTGAAGAATTAATGGCAATGAGTGGCAAGGAAAAAGTAGACGTTCATAATGTTATGATTGCAGGTGGTGGACGTATCGGACGAAAAACCGCAAGGGAACTTGAAAACAGCTTAAATGTTAAGATTATAGAAGCCGATAAGGAAAGATGTTTTAAGTTAAATAATACATTAAAAAATACACTGGTTATTAATGGCGATGTTCGTGATGTATCGCTTCTAAATGATGAAGATATTTCAGGAATGGATGCGTTTGTTGCTGTAACAGATAATACCGAAACGAATATTTTCACCTGTTTGATGGCCAAAAAGCTTGGGGTAAAAAAAGTCATTCCTTTGGTTGAAAATGTTAATTATATTGATATTTCACAGAATATTGGTATTGAGGCCATAATCAATAAAAAGTTAATAACAGCCAGTCATATTGCACGGTTTACTATGGATGCCGAGGTTACCTCCATCAAGTGCCTCAGTGGAATTAATGCAGAAGTTCTTGAGTTTGTGGTAAAACCTAAGTCGTATGTAACAAAACACCCCATCTATGAGATTAAAATTCCCAATGGATCAATCATTGGTGGGATTACCAGGGGTGAAGAAAGTTTTATTGCTGTTGGCAATTTCAGGATTAAGGAAAATGATCAGGTTGTTGTGTTTGCTATGCCTGATGCAATTCACAAGGTTGAAAAGCTATTTAGTTAAGTATGGGTCATGCGGGGCTCTAAGATCAATATCCGGATAATATTAAAAATCATTGGGCTTTTGTTGGTCCTTGAAGGGTTTTTTATTATCACTTCAATACCCTTTTCTATATATTATGGCAGCCCCACAAACTTTTCGTTTTCCCTGTTCAATGGGAAAGATGATTTCTGGGCTTTGGTGATTAGTGGGGTTTTTGTTTCCTCTGTTGGCCTTATTGTTTGGCTAAGTACACGCAGGGCAAAGGATAGCAGTTTGGGGAAACGCGAGGGTTATGTTATTGTTTCACTGAGCTGGCTTGTAATATCGCTTTTTGGCGCAATACCTTTTATTCTGAGTGGTGCAATACCTAATTTCACAAATGCCTTTTTTGAAACAATTTCAGGATTTACTACTACCGGAGCTTCCATTCTGAATGACATTGAAGCCCTTCCAAAGGGGTTATTGTTCTGGCGTAGTATGACTCATTGGATGGGGGGAATGGGAATCATTGTGTTAACACTAGCCATCCTCCCCTTCCTTGGTATTGGGGGGATGCAGCTTTTTATTGCTGAAGTTCCCGGCCCAACACCCGATAAAATTCATCCCCGTATTACATCAACTGCCAAACGATTATGGGGTATTTATGTTCTGTTAACTGCAGCTGAAACCGTTTTATTAATGACCGGAGGCATGGACCTGTTCGATGCCATTTGTCATGCTTTTGGAACAATGGCAACGGGAGGCTTCTCCACTCAAAATGCCAGCATTGCAAATTACTCACCGTATATACAGTATATTATCATTTTGTTTATGATTTTCGCCGGGATTAATTTCACCTTGCATTACCTGGCACTCCATGGAAAGTTAAAAACAGTCTGGAAAAATGAAGAGTTAAGATACTATCTTAAATTGATGGGTAGTGTCACCATAATAATAGCTGTTTCATTGGTTCTTATACATGGTTCAGGAATAGAAAAGGGCTTTAGAGATGCTCTGTTTCAGGTAGTCTCTATTACTACTACCACAGGTTTTGTAACCACAAATTACTTGAACTGGCCCTTTTTTCTGTGGATGATCATTTTTATTCTCATGTTTGCAGGAGGATGTGCCGGGTCAACAGGAGGTAGCATAAAAATGGTACGACAGTTACTGTTACTTAAAAATAGTTTACTGGAGCTAAAGCGGTTGATTCATCCTCATGCAATTATTCCGGTGAGGATCAACGATAAGCCTGTATCGCAGGATATTACTTCTAACATTCTTGCTTTTTTCCTGATCTACATCCTTATTTTTTCATTGGGATCTGTTTTTATGTCATTCATTGGATTGGAATTTGAATCAGCTGTTGGTGCTGTTGCTGCTACACTGGGAAATATCGGGCCAGCCATCGGATCGGTCGGCCCGGTAAGTAATTATGCTGATATTCCGGTTGTTGGTAAATGGTTTCTTTCATTTCTCATGCTACTTGGGCGACTTGAGCTTTTTACCATTCTTATATTGCTTTCTCCGGCATTCTGGAAAAGATAGTATTTGGGGGGTCATTATGAAATTAATACCTTTGTCATTATTTTTACCGAACCTAATTATTTATATCCTTCATGATCAAACTTTCCGTTGTCATTATAACATACAATGAGGAGAAGAATATTGGTAGGTGCCTCGACTCTGTGATTGAACTTGCAGATGATATAGTGGTTGTGGACTCCTATTCTACAGATAAAACGGAAGAAAAAGCCGTGGATGAGTTGATCCGATTGATCAAAGAAAACAACGATTGGCGGTAAGTCCTGTTGTCAGGTGAAACACCTGACAACAGAGAATTACGCAACAACAACCTTCAGACTTTTTGGAACAATTTCAAAATCAATGGGTGTATGCCCTAACGACTCTCCATCTGCTTCAAGATAAATTTTTGAAACGGAGGTAATACTAATTTTTTTACCCTGGTATGTCCTCACCTGTGGCATTTTCACAAAAGAACCGTCGTAAAGTTTTTTCACACTCCTCATCACTTTAATTTTACCTATGCTATTTATCACGGTCATATCTAACAAGCCATCATCAGAAACGGCATAAGGAAGCTGCATCATTCCACCGCCGTTATATTTACAAATCCCTACGTTCATACTGAACACTTTACCCTTTACCCTTTTATCATCAAC
>Ga0255420_10267_pt1 | contig 12152 bp, 8 predicted proteins | sample ANMaggSeSYBR02I3_FD_182630 | JGI IMG/M metagenome (GOLD analysis project Ga0255420, IMG submission 182630) | Sediment cell enrichment communities from methane seep in Santa Monica Basin, California, United Staets - ANME aggregate JGI... | ecosystem: Environmental > Aquatic > Marine > Cold seeps >...
TGATGAGAAGTGCATCCAGGGATACACCCAGGTAATCTATCTCCAGTTCTTCAAGCATAGATAGAACTGACGGGTTTACCAGCGGCCGGATACGGTCTTCCTTAAACACAAGTTCAACACCAGCGGTCCGGGAAATCTCCTTTGCATCACCTCGCACTCCGCCGTTTGTCACATCGGTCATGGCGTGGATACGTTCTAGCAATCCAGCATCCATAATGGCCTCACATGCATCGATGAACTTGATATTGATGGTCTCATCCACAATATCATGTCTGTCATAATACAGGGCCGTGGTAGAGATGGTGCCTCCGCCCGCCCCTTCTGTCATCAGTACAAGATCACCGGGCTTAGCCAGTATCCTGGCAGAGATGGTCCGGGTAATACCCACTGCACCCACACCGCCGGTCATACGTTCTCCTATGACCATATCCCCACCGATACGCAGGGTGCTGCCTGTTATCAGTGGTACGCCAGTCAGTTCAGCCACTGCTGTAATACCTGCAATGTGGTCGAATATCCTGCCCACATCCCCGTCATCTGCCAGATGGATATCAGACAGCATGGCCAGCGGCCTGGCTCCCATTGCATAAATATCCCTAAGTGCCGCCCTGGCCACATGGAATCCTGCCAGGAAGGGGTAATCACTGAGCCTGCTATGGGTACCATCCACTGTCAGCACAAGGTACTCGCCGCTGCCTGCCCTGACCACGCCAGAATCATCCAGGTGTGTGGAATCCACTTCAGCTGTTGTCTTGCCTATCACCCTGGCTATTTGTTCATGGGTATGGAAATCACCTGCACCCCGGCTGCCCACGCCGAACTGTCCCATGGTGATGCCTGATGTGACAGGTTCAAGTATCTCACCCTCGGGCTTAAGGGTAGCACCGGCTTCCACCATGACAGCATGGGCCAGTTCCCTTGCATGGTGTTCGGTTACCTTATCGCCCTTGATCTCAAGTATCCGGCGGGTCAGTCTCTCCTCTATCTGGCTTCGTTTCTCACCAGATAACAACGCTCGCTTTGCATAACCTTCAATGTCCATTAACAAGTGGATGCATATACTGATTATTAAAGTTTTGTTAAAGGGGTCCGGATAAAATTACCACACAAAGGCAACATCTTTCATTTCCCTGTTGCCTGACAGGTCTTTCAGGATGGCCAGTACTTCCTCGGTTGTGATATCCCCTACCTTAATGCTCATGCGGATCACCTGCTCAACCTCTACCTGGCCGGAAGCTCCAAGAAGCCTGACAATACGCCGCACAGTATTCTTCTGCCACTCATATTCTCTTGCCTGGAAGGTTCGTATGGAACGCAGGAAATCTATCTTCCTGAACTCGGGCCAGTAAGGTGCACAGAAATAGGCAGCACATTCATTGCCGTTGGCCTGCCAGGGCAGGAAATTTGACATCCTCTCATCGCCCCCCGTCCTTATGATCAGGTCAACATCCGGGACTGCCAGACTAGTGGAAGGATATAGGTGGGATGAAATGATGTCCTCGTTAATATCAGACACCTCAAGCTGGCCGCTTTCGACCTTTTGGGCGAGCACTCGTGCGGTATCCACTATCTCCTGGCGGCCTCCGTAGGCCATGGCAATATTCAGGTACATATTGTCGTAATTCTTTGTGATGGTCTCGGCCTGCCTTGCTGTTTCCTTTAATCCGGCAGGTAACAGGTCAACATTTCCCAGTATCCTGAGCCGCATCCTTCTCTCATGAGTACGCTTATCTTTCATTAGTTTCTCCAGCTTGAGACCTATAACCTCAAAGAGTTTTTGCTTTTCCTGGTCTGACCGGTTCTGGTTCTCCGTGGAAAAGGCATAGACTGTTATTTGCTTCACACCCAGTTCATAGCACCAGTCAAGGACGTTTTCGGTTGTGTTGGCACCAAGGTTATGCCCCTGCCAGATGGTCATGCCCAGCTTCATGGCATACCTGCGGTTCCCGTCCATGATTATAGCTATATGTCCGGGAACCCTGAACTCCTTTATTTCGTTGGTGAGCAGGTATTCATATCCCGAATAAAGAATAGTATCAAATGTTTTTTTAAATGTACCAAGACCATTACTCATATCACTGATTATATATAATTAGGTATACAAATACTTATTTATTGACAATTATTTATTAAAATGATTAGACTGTAGTTCAAACAGGGAGTATTAAAAAGTATGATGTTGCCACTCCACAACCCTGCCGATGATGGTATAGCTCTTACCACTTATACAATATACGGAAACGATAAGCACTATGCACAGCAAGAAAGCACCCTTAGGGTGCAAATTAACTATAGATATAGCTAAGCATTTGATATTTCCAGCCAGGTAATTTGCTTCCATAACTTTTATCCCGATTCAGAATGGTATATCATTCAATTATTATGCAGGATACATTAATAGAACAGGCAAGGGGAGGGTATACAACTCCCGAAATAAACAAAGCTGCCCAGAAAGAGGGAATCAAAACCGCCAGGCTTACCACCCTGGTGGCAGAGGGCAAAGTTGTTATCCCGAAGAACATATTGCATGAACACGTCCGGCCGGTAGCAGTTGGAGAATGTGTTTCTACAAAGGTTAATGCAAATATCGGCACATCCGGGGCCCATACTGATGTGGATGAAGAGATGCAAAAAGCCAGGACCGCAGTTAAGTACGGTGCCGATGCGGTTATGGACCTCTCAACAGGTGATGATATCGATGAGGTAAGGCGCAGGCTCATCAAGGAAATAGATGTGCCCATAGGCACAGTACCCATATACCAGGCAGCCAGTAATTGCACCTCAGTTCCTGATATGACCACTGACGACATGTTCAATGCCATCCGGCAGCATGTCAAGGATGGGGTGGACTTTATTACCGTTCATGCCGGGGTTACACTGAGTGCACTGGACCAGTTAAGATCGCACGGCAGGGTACTTGATATTGTCAGCCGGGGCGGGTCGTTTATGGCATCGTGGATGATGCATAACGATCACGAGAATCCCTATTATGCCGAGTTCGACTACATGCTGGATGTTGTAAAGGAATATGATGTCACCCTGAGCCTGGGCGATGGCATGAGGCCTGGATGTATAGCAGATGCATCGGATGGTGCCATGTTCCAGGAGGTCATCACCCTTGGTGAACTGGTAAGAAGGTCTAGGGATGCAGGAGTACAGAGCATGGTGGAAGGACCAGGGCACATACCTCTGGACGAGATAATTTCAGGCGTAAGGTCGATAAAACACATTTGTGACGGCGCACCGTTGTACCTGTTAGGGCCGCTGGTCACTGACATTGCTCCGGGCTATGACCATTTTACGGCCGCCATAGGCGGTGCTGTGGCAGGGATGGCAGGAGCCGACTTCCTGTGTATGACCACACCCTCCGAGCACCTTGCACTGCCAAATGCAGAGGATATCAGGGAAGGTGCCGTGGTCACCAGAATCGCTGCCCATGCCATAGATCTGGTAAAACCGGGACAGCGGCAGCGTGCGAGGGAAATGGATAAGAAAATGGCAAATGCCAGGAGTGAACTGGACTGGGAGAAGCAGTTAAACCTGGCAATTGACCCCGAGCAGGCAATCCGTATACACTCAAGGTGCAAGGACGTAGAAACCTGTAGTATGTGTGGCGAGTTGTGCTCCATCAAGATCATGAAGGATATAATGGATAAGAAATGAACACTTGGACCTGATCGGCCCTTGTCATTTTTTTTGCTTCCATCCTTGTTATTCCTGCTTATTCTTATATGAGCGCACACCCAGAACAACCACTATCAAAAGTACAACAACAAACCCTATCAAGAGCACGTTCTTGAATTTTTCGACAGTAGACACTGCCGGCAAGGTTTCCACCTGTATCTTGATATTATCAGAAATCCTGTCGTGCCCATCCACATCCTCGTACTTGATCTCACTGTTTATACCATACATCTTGGTTGTGGCCGTCTCATCAACTTTCAGGTTGAATTTGGCAAGGGCACTCTCACCCGGTGCCAGTGAACCGATAAATGCCTGGTCATCAGTGGTACTGAACGGGTCAGATACACTGATCCTCACCGTTGCATCAGTAACAGGCAGCTCACCCACATTTTTGTACGTGACATACAACAGGTTTTCCTCATCTGCCACCATATTACCTCTGATTTCCATTACTTCGAAATCGGCTTCATCCTTAACCATTACCGGTATGGTCAAATTCTGGCTCTTGATCTCGTACCACAGCCCCACTTCAAGATCGGTCACATCACCCTTATCAGTCTCATCCTCCCCGCTGATCTGGACATTTTCCTGGTATCCGTATAACAGGTTCAACATAAGCGGATGCACACCTGACTGGGCATTTTTGGCAATCTCTATGGTGAATTGGACCGGATCTTCGGTTTGCTGGCCTGATATCAGTGAACCCGCCTCCTGGTGTCCGGTTTTTACTTTAACTGCAGGGTCGAGGGATACAAGAGTGGCTATAATCCCTATAGCTGTGGTCTTTTGCGCTTCGTAGTTCATCTCGGTCTTCTGCAGTTTTACTTCAAGTTTATCGTCAGTATCTACACTGTTTTCAGACTTGAAGCCTGTGATCAGTCCCTTGTTCATAAGATTGATATTCACAGTTACAGTATCCCCTTTGTAAAATTCTCCGTCCCCTAGCAGGGATGCACTGATATTAGGTCCACCGTATACTGTATAGTAGTTTTCGCCCACATCAAAATATTCCGGGAACGCCGCCTGTGCAGGCACAGTTAAGATCAGTAGTGATATAGCGGCGAGTAAGATCATCTGAAAATCTTTTTTATAATCCATGCCTATTCCTCTAATTACTCTATTATTCATATTTCTTAAGATTTCGTAAAACATTCACGACAATGAAGATCAGTAAGATTATCATTCCTGCCAAAGCCAGCTCGAAAGCCCCTATCTTTCTTTCTGCTCCTTTAAGGGGTACACTTACTTCAAGATTGTCGGATATTGTAATTTCTCCCTGTTCATCATAATACTTTATTTCGCTATCAATACCGTAGGTTTTAATTACAGCATCGGAATCTGCAAGAATGTTAAATCCTGCAGTCTGGCTCTCGCCAGGCGCTATAGTACCCAACCGAACAACCGACTGCCCGATAATTAGCGGGCGCATCACAACCATCCTGACAGTGGCATCCTCTGCTGTGACCTCGCCTGTATTCTTGTATGTAACATCAATATTCTGTGTCTCACCAGCCACAAGGTTGCCTGAAATTTCAGTCACTTCGAATTTCGGAGATGCCTTTACATAGACTGGGATTAGCAAGGTCTTGTTGGCACTGGCGTAATAGGTAATGTGGTCCATACCAGTAAGACCAAGACGCACCACATTGTTTGTGGTTATACGTACCTGTCTCTGATACTGGTATGATACGGGAAGCTGAAGGTAATAAACACCCGCTGGTGCCTTATTTGATATGGTGATAGTAAATTTCAGCGGATGTTCCGGTATTTTCCCTGGAAAAAGGGATTCCATTATCTGGATACTGGTATCCGGTTCTACTTCAATATATGGTGTCCCGGATATCATTTCTGCTTTAATTCCCAATGCTGTAGTGCGATGCATTTCATATTCCAGTTCTTTCATGGAAAGAAAATAGTCATCTTTGTCTGTTCCTACGCTGGTGTCATATTTAAAGCCGTAGATAGCGCCTTTGTTTACAAGGTTTACTTTGAGTTGCACAGTTTCACCCCGCTCAAATTCAGGGTCGCCCAGTAACGAGACATACATATCAGGAGTGCCAAAGCTGTCATAATAGTTCGTAGAAAAGACATAATTTGGGAGTAACAGGTCTGTAATATCATCATCATTATCTTCATCCGCTGCGGATGGCAATATGTAGCCAGCAAGTGCAGACAGCACAAATACTGCCGTAAATGCTGCCGTAAATATTGAAAATGATAACATTCTCCTCATACCTGCACGATCACGTTCCTGGTTCATTGAGCATCCACATCCGGTGAATTAAATATAAATCTATCCCTCTGCCTGGTATTATTAGTATGGACTGCTTTTTTCCTCTCCCGCCACTCATCCAGCTTCACGATAACGGCAGGAAATACCATAAAGGTCGCAAGTAGTGCCAGTGTCACATCCATCACTGTCACAAGACCAAAGTTGCTGTTCATAGAAAATGGCGAGGCGATAAGTGCAGAAAAGCCAACGAGAGTGGTCAGGCCCGATGCAAATATGGCCTTTCCGATCTTGGCACTTGAAGCATACATTGCTTCAGCCGGGTTTGCACCCTTATCCTTTTCTTCATAATACCTCTCCATCATCAGTATGGCATATTCCGAACCGACCCCCAGGATCAGGGCTCCCAGGGTGGCGGTCATGGGTGTATATTCCAGGCCAGTGAAATACATGATACCGCCCGCCCATCCGATTACCATGAACATGGTGACAACAGGGGTAATGGCCTTAAGCCAGTCCCGGTATATCACAAGTAAGCCTGCAAACACCAATATAAGCCCGGTAAGGGTCATTGCCACCCGGCCTGAAGTGAGTGACCATATCACAGTGGTAAATACCACTGAATTCCCGGTTATTGTCACTTCCACTCCGGGCGGAGGGGACATCCATGCAATATCCTCCTGTACAATACCTGTTAATTCCCTGACACCTTTTAGGCCTATATCAGTGACGGCATTTCCTATGCCAAAGTTCAGCAGCAGCATATTCTTGCCGTGAACGTAGCAGTCCTTTTGCATCTGCGGTACCTGCTGGTACAATCGTTCTATATCGGCGCTGTTATCAGGTATAATCCCCCCGTTCATTGATTTAATAATAGGTACAATGCTAGATGCATCGTATATGTGTGACCTTCTTTCAACTTCGTGTTCGCTGAACTCATCTATCCACCTGAGTACTTCGGGGTCAGCCGAATCATCCACTTTTATTATGATGTTCAAGGCATCGGTCCCACCTATAATGTCGCCCAGATGGGTTAGATCGATAAGCGCGGGCATATCCTGTGGCACAAAGGTTTTCACATCTGTCTGGATGGGGACGAATGAGTCTACATACAGGCCGGAAAAACACATCAGCCCTGCAATTCCCAGGACAAGGATGGGATGTTTTATTGAAATGGCAGTAGTCCTTTTCAGGAATTGTTCGATCTTGCTATCTTCCGGACCCGAGCTTGTAATTGGTGATGGCATTTTTAATTTAGGGGAGTTACTATTGTGGTTATTGATGCCTTTTTTGTTATTTTTCTTTTTTATGTGGGTATCAAGTCCGTATATTACAGTCACGCCCAGGAACAGTGAGGATAAAAAGCACATGATTATACCGATCAGCAGCAGTTTCCCGAAATCCTGGATCATGGGGACTGATGAGGTAAAAAGTGAAAAGAAGCCAAGTCCTGTAATCGTCACCGCGATAAGCACTGCCGGCCCGGTGTGTTTGATTGTCTCGATAACAGCCTGTGCTTCATCCTCACCCCGTTCCAGTTCTTCTTCTATCCGGTTATGGAACTGGATGGCGTAATCTATGCCAAGCCCTATCAAGATCGGAAATGCTGACATGGAGACCATGCTAAGGGGGATTTTCAGATATCCCATGGCTCCAAAGGTGTAGATGATACCAAGAAGTACAATGGGGAGGGGCAAGAGTTTCCAGCGGACATGCCTGAATGCCAGGTACAGCACTACTAGCATGAGCAATGCCGATATCATTAGCAAAGGAACCATGCTTGAAGTCATTTCATTATTCATTGCAATCGAGAACGCCGGGTCTCCTGTCACAATAACACCATATGCAGGCGGAAAACTGGATTGTCCAGCTGCTATTTCTGTCTCGCGCAGTATCTCGATCCTTTCGTTATCGGTGGAGTCTCCTGCCATCTCCACCCATACTATAGTATGGGTATCATCAGGGAGGAGCATGCCGATGTCAGATGACCGGTTTGCTATTATAGTTTGTATTTCACCCTGGCTGTCAGGTATTATGTGCTGGCCTGTCATCTGGTAGTTAGTATCCTTGATAACCGATGCTACACTGGCAGTCCCCACCACCCCGGGTATGGTCTTTACTTGCTGTTGAAGCCTGTCAATAGCTTTTAGCAACTCAGGTCTTGTTACGTCCCCGCCCTCGATAAGTACGGCTATTGATTCGGTTGCAAAAATTCTCAGGTAGAGGTGGTCATAGTCCTGGTACAGTTTTGATGTTTTTTCTACAAAGGTTTCTGTGCCCGATTCCATTTCGATGTTCTGTGCGCCGTGTATTGAAATCACTATGAGAAGTATTGCTAACAGGACAATTGGTAAGGTGTTGTCTTCGATGAAAATGCCTAATTTGCGAAATGTGTCCTTTATGGTTGGTTCACCTTCGGTTGAAAACTGTAGATATCACTTGTACGATATTTGAATAGTAGAACACTGTAATTGTGATGAATGTATAAATAAATTATTGAAATGGGTGAACATACAGAGAAATACAGAGCTTGTATCTGATTTTTCTCTTTGTGTCCTCTGTGCCCTCCGTGGTTTATTGCTTATCACTTGTTGGAATTTGCATTTTAATCGTTGACGTTGTTTGTTTTTCAACTATATCGAAAATGAACTCCGGACTTTAAAAATTTTTATAACATCAACAATCCCAAACCGAGGATCGGGCAGTTCGGAAGTGCTGGTATCCTGGAAAAGGCATCAATACTAACTATATATCATGGTCCCTATACCAGAATCGGTAAATAGTTCCAGCAGGATGCTGTGGGACTTGCTACCGTCAATGATATGAACTTTTTCAACACCCTGTTCTACCGCAACTGCTGCCGAGCGTATCTTTGGTATCATGCCACCGGCAATGGTGCCCTCCTCGATCATGTCCTCAATCTGGTCCAGCCGGATGCGGGATATGCGACTGGCAGCATCATCCGGGTTGCCCAATACTCCGGGTACGTCGGTCATAAGTAAGAGTTTTTTGGCCTTTAAGGCTGCGGCAATGTCTCCGGCAACAGTATCGGCATTGATATTCAGGCTGTTACCCTTATCATCCACTGCTATGGGTGCCACAACCGGTATGTAGTCATTTTCGGCTGCTATCATGAGTATTTCGGGATTGATGACCTCTACATCTCCCACCCAGCCCAGGTCTACCTCATGCTCCCTGCCTTCAAAGGTGACGCGCTGGATGCCTTTTTTCTTTGCCATTATAAGCTGGCCGTCCTTGCCTGAGAGTCCCAGCCCTTTACCGCCATAGGTGCCTATCAGGGATACGATCCTGGTATTGATGTTGCCAACTAACACCATGCGTGCGATTTCCAGTGTCTCATCGTCTGTGATGCGCAGTCCTGCCACAAACTCGCTTTTTTTCCCCATCTGTTCCATTTTTTGGGTAATCTCGGGACCGCCCCCGTGTACGAGCACTGGATGGATGCCTACATAACGCAGGAGTACCACATCCTGGACTATATCTGCCATGATGGTTGGGTCGACCATGGCGTGTCCACCTACTTTTATTATCATGATGGAGTCATGGAACTCTCTAATATACGGAAGGGCTTCTATCAATACCTGCTCACGGTTTATGTTCATAGTTGTGGACACTCCTGATCGTCCAGGTTTTATATGTGGTGGGAACATATAAAGGTTTTAATAGTGAAACGTATTTTATCGAGTATATTAATCACAACATTTTTATACTATGTAAGATATATAAATGATTGTTGAGCGGTTAAGGTTATTTTCCCCTAACTCCCACCCCCTCTCCCCTTACTCCGCTCAACATACCATTATATTACATTTTCTTGGATTGTGGGTGGATTGTACATATTCAATATATAACTTTTTTCCATGGTATCGAAAGTTTAAACTACTATACTTTATAATTTATAACCCGATATATGGTATCAACAATCGAGGTATAGTATTTGCCAGAAAAGGATTACCTTACTATTGATGATTTTGACCTTTCAGGAAAAACGATTCTTTGCAGGCTGGACCTGAATTCACCCATGAGCCCTGGAAATGAGATCCTGGATGATAAAAGGTTCAAGGGTTCGCTGTCTACATTTAAAGAACTGGATGATTCTAAATTGGTGCTCATGAGCCACCAGAGCCGGCCCGGAAAAAGCGATTTTACTACAATGGAGCCCCATGCCCGGTGCCTGTCAGATCTGCTTGGCAAGGATATTACTTATGTGGATGATATTTTCGGTTCTAAAGCTGTTACAAAGATCAGGAAACTTAAGAGCGGTGATATCCTGATGCTGGAGAATGTCAGGTTCTTTTCAGAGGAAAGCCTGAAACGTACTACAGAGGAACATGCCCGGTCCCACATGGTGCAGCGCCTGTATCCTCTGGCAGATTTTTACTTAAACGATGCCTTTGCGGTCTCCCATCGCTCACATCTGTCCATAATGGGATTTACTAATGTGCTTCCCGGTATAGCAGGCAGGTTGATGGAAAAGGAAATCACATCGTTAAGCCGCAGTTGTGATCTCGGTCGTGGCAAATGTGTTTATGTGCTGGGTGGTGCGAAGGTGGATGATTCATTGAAGGTCACTGAATATGTGCTGGAAAATGAAAAGGCTGACAGGGTACTGCTAACTGGTGTAGTGGCAAATATCCTCCTGGCAGCCAGGGGTGTTGATATTGGCAAACCTAATATGGAATTCATTCAGTCACAGGGATATGGAGACCAGATAGAGCTTGGCAGGAAGCTGCTTGAAAAGTACAGTGATAGGATCGGTCTTCCTGTTGATGTTGCACTGGATAAGAATGGAGTGAGGGTGGAAGAGTCGATCGATATCCTGAATAAGAAGCATCATCCTGATCTGCCTATCCTGGATATCGGGCTGGAAACCATTGTGAAATTCTCAAAAGAGATCAGGAATGCGGGGACAGTTATTATGAACGGTCCGGCTGGTGTGTTCGAAAGGGAGGCTTTCACTCTTGGGACAGTTGAACTCATCGATGCGGCTACCAAATCAGGCTTTAGTGTTATTGGCGGCGGGCATAGTGCGGCAGTAGTTGAACAACTTGGTGTGGAATCCAGGATCGATCATATCAGTACGGGTGGTGGTGCTTGTATCGACTTTTTAGCTGGTGAGAAACTGCCTGGTATCGAGGCGTTGAAGGAGTCGGCTGTGCGGTACAGGGCGAGATAGGACGGGCTGTGGATATTTGGATTCGCATGTGTCCGGCTGCTTTTTTTCCTGGTTTTGAGGAATACTCAGGGTCTATTATCCTAAAGTGTGTTTATCTGTTGAGATGTTGATATTTGTCTTTTTTAGTAACTGACATTTCGACTGCTTGCGTTATGAAACGTGCTTAATTTCCTTACGTCCCATCCAGGCCACATGCCCCACTGCAACCGACCGATAGGGTGCGTTTTATAGGTGTCCTGGTGAGGTACAAGTCTGACTGAACCAGATAGGGTAATAGAAAAACTTATTAATGATGTTTGCTAAAATAAATCATCAGTTATATGATTATAGGGTGGTGTGATGGTTTATGAAATTAAGATATAGTTATGGAGAGTATTGAATGACAGCAGATGTAATACCAATTACGGATAGCCCGAATGCACCGGGGGCGTAGTATGATGAAAAGAAGAAGACATGTAGCGATATTTATTTCAATGCTGCTGCCCCTTTCCCTAACAGCTTGCGCCAGTGCTTCCAAGGTGAAACTCAATACAGTAGCGGCGCAGCGAATGATTATTTCGGCAATTCCGTCTCCATATCAGGTAACGAAACCATACTACCCATAAAACTTTATATTGATTCGACTGTAAAATATAATTAGAAATTCAAATTGGAAGTGTATTAAAAATGATACAACAAAATAAAGCAATAAAATTGTTAATAATTGTAGTAATTATTCTGAGCTTCGCACCAATTGTTGCATCCGCAGCACCTTTTGCTTATATCACAAATTATGGCAGCAACAACGTCTCGGTGATTGATACTTCAACCAACACAGTCACAGCCAACGTTACAGTGGGAACCGAACCTATCGGCGTGGCAGTGAACCCGGCAGGAACGCGCGTGTACGTGGCGAATGGCGACAGCAACAACGTCTCGGTGATTAATACTTCAACCAACACAGTCACAGCCAACGTTACAGTGGGAACCAGACCTTACGGCGTGGCAGTGAACCCGGCAGGAACGCACGTGTACGTGGCGAATCTTGGCAGCAACAACGTC
>Ga0255420_10269_pt1 | contig 12135 bp, 9 predicted proteins | sample ANMaggSeSYBR02I3_FD_182630 | JGI IMG/M metagenome (GOLD analysis project Ga0255420, IMG submission 182630) | Sediment cell enrichment communities from methane seep in Santa Monica Basin, California, United Staets - ANME aggregate JGI... | ecosystem: Environmental > Aquatic > Marine > Cold seeps >...
ATCTTTATTCTTGTATATTAGTAATGACATATATGTGTTCGGTCAATAAGATGAAACAAAAGAACCAGGATTGATTTTATAAAATAGGTACCAGATGGAACAATTTTTCGAGGCAACTGTTAAGAAGAGTAGAAACATTTGCCTCAATGAAAACATCTGAGCCTCCTGCAAAATGGAGGTAACAGCTTTAAAATGCCTTAGAGATTATTTATTTTTTTCTGGGACTATTCGAAAAACCGCAGAGAGCGCAGAGGGACGCAGAGTAAAATGACGAACCTTTGCGGTTAATCTTTTTTTTGCAATAATCCATTTATCGGTATTGACCCTTTAAATTACTGAAGTTTGAAAATTCTCTTGACTTTGATAACGGTTTGCGTGTTCTCAGGTTAATCATTATGAAGACATAAGCCGTTAACGTTTTTAGAAATATCAGTAGATTGGCAGATCAATATCCATTTATCCAGAATAAATTAAAAAGTCACTACCTGATAGACCTAGTGTCAAGTCAACCATGAAACGTATAGCGACCATCCACCCTATCTTGTATGACGTAGGCGGATTTAAAAAAATCAGTGCGATACTTTACGCTTGACTTGACACTAGCACTTAAGGCACAGGAGGATATCAGGGGACTGGAGGATGATATGTTTGCCTTTTTTGAGGTAATTGATGAAAGGATACCCCACAGGTTACCATCCCTTTAGGATTTCCCGGGAATAATGGGTTTGTTATTCATTTTTCCCTGCGTATAAGACCGTATTTCTGGACCTTCTTCATCCTGGCAAGGTTCAACACCCTTGCCATCTCCTTTTCTTCCAGGTCCCTGGATTCGATATAGCCCATCTCCACTGCCTCATTGAATATCTCATACCCGCGTCCTGACCTTGTAAATACCGTGGTCCATCCATCAGGAGTACCTACACCACCAAAACTGATCGCCGCATGTCTGGCGGTGAGATCTGTGCAGTATTTACATGAAGAACTCCTGTATGGGTCCAGTTCACTAAGATCGTATACAAAGGTCTCACCCTTTTTCCCCAGAAGCCGTCAAATTAGTTCTCAAAACCTCATATCTAATTTGACAGCTGTTCTAAAATCCAATCCAATTAAACTGAAACACTCCTAAATACATGAAAGGAAACAATCATTTCCCCTCTTAAAATTCAGATTTGTAAAAACAGGTTAACGCTAAAAAACAGACAAGCTTTTAAGCGAAAATGCTAATTTGACGGTTTCTTCCCCAGTTCGATCTTCCCCCGCCATATCTTCATACTTTCAATGTCTTTTAATTCCAGGTGCCTGGATGCCACAAACTCTTCTATACCCTCATGTGAGAACGTATCCATGCAGAATACCCAGGGGAAGGATATTGGCACGCATGAACATATGCAGCAAACCGTAAGGGCTCTTGTATATCTTATAGACCGCATCAATATTGCACGGTGGTCCTACAAATGCGATACTTCGCATACCCTGCTGTACAGCGTTCATCAGGGCCTGTATGGTCATGCTGTGGGCGTAGATACTGCCTGCAGATTCTATTAATTCGTCGTATGTTGTGGCAATGACAGGTACAGGTCTCCAGGGGTCATCTTCGGATTTTGCTGTGACTATCGCACAATCGATCAGCCCTTCTTCCAGTAGATATGCCAGCAGTGATGTGACTACTCCCCCGTCCTGTTCCCTGACCCCTTTCAAGGCTGACCGGGCCGCATAAGGATGCCTGATACTGCCAAACAGTTCCTCTTCTGTGGTAATGGTACGGGGGCACTGGTTGTAACAGATACCGCATGCCGTACAAGGACCGACCAGCTTGGGTTTCTCGCCATCCATGATAATTGACGGGCAGCTTGCTGCACAGGCACCGCAGGCAGCACAGATTCCGGGTTTAATTATATCCTTGCGCAGCCGGCCGAAAGATATCTTATGTTTATCCTTCAGACTGCGTTTGACCCTGACGATGTTCTTTCTCATTTCATCGAATTTTTTCTTGCATTCAGTGTCATGGAAATAGTAGGTTCTTCCTTCGTGACCTGAGGTATATGGAGTATCCAAAGGTACTTCACGCTTACATATTGGATCAATGGGCATATTTGTTTCTCCCTAAAGTAAATCTGCTACAATGGGTGATAGTATTAACGGTGTGGAAGATATGTCAATAACTTATCATTCCACCAAGTCCTGGAGTAGGTTTTTATCCGAATCTATTGTTTACTTTATGTCCAATGAAGCACATTATTCCTGAACTGTTATCCCCGGCAGGTAACCCCGAGTCCTTAAAAGCGGCAGTGGAGAATGGAGCTGATGCCGTTTACTTTGGTTCAAAGGAATTCAGTGCCAGGGGACATGCTGATAATTTTGACAGGGACCAGCTACCGGAAGCTATCGACTTTGCACACCATCGAGGCGTATTGGCATATATCACAGTGAACACACTGGTCAAGGAGCAGGAAATTGAAGATGCCGTGGAATACTTGGAAAAACTGTGCAACCACGGGGCTGATGCAGTAATAGTCCAGGATCCGGGAATACTGAAAATATTAAATGAACACCTGCCCGGGTTACCTGTTCATGCAAGTACCCAGATGAATATCCACAACAGTGCAGGCACAAAACTGCTGGGATCAATGGGTGTAAAACGGGCAGTACTTGCAAGGGAACTGGATATTGAAGAGATAAACACCATACGCTCGGCCACCGATATCCAGCTTGAGGTGTTCGTACACGGTGCAATGTGTATATGCTATTCGGGCAGGTGCCTTATGAGCAGTTTCATTGGCGGCAGGAGCGGAAACAGAGGATACTGCGCCCAGCCATGCAGGAAGGAATATTCATTTGAAAAGAACACGATGAGTAGTAAATACCTGCTAAGCCCGAGGGACCTGAACCTGTCATCCCGTCTTACTGACCTAATAAATGCCAGAGTGGATTCCATCAAGATCGAGGGTCGCATGAAGCGTCCCGAATATGTGGCAGTGGTTACCAGGATCTATCGTGACATCCTGGACCGGCTTTCCATTGATCCCACAGCCGGGGCCACGCCGGATGAGATGAGGCGACTTGAGGTCATATTCAACAGGGGTTTTACAAAAGGGTATCTCAACAGGGACCCTGGAAGAAAGCTTATGAGCATGGATACTCCGGGAAACCGGGGTATCCTGCTGGGGCATGTTACCGGTGGCAATACGGGACGGAGGACCATTACCGTGAAACTGGATACCTCCATCAATGTGGGTGACGGCATAATGGCTGGTGGCAAAGGCACTTCAATACGCGTGCTATGGATGGGAAGGCATAAGGTCCGGAGTGCACAGGCAGGGGAAATTGTTACTTTTCCCTACGGTTATGCAATTGCCACAGGCACATCCGTGTTCAAGACATTTGATTCAATACTGGTCGCCTCGGCAAGGAATTCGTACCGGTTAGTTCAACGAAAGGTTCCTATTACCGTACAGGTAGAAGCCACAAAGGGTCACACACTATTGGTCCGGATGAGTGATCATCAGGGAAATACTGGAGAATCCAGGTCAGAGAGTGTAATATCTCATGCAAAGCAGCAGCCGTTGGATGAACTGGCACTTAGAAAACAGGTCAGTAAACTGGGAGGCACGTATTTCCAGGCAGAAACAATCAATATCCGGATGGATGATGATATATTCATTCCACTGTCCCTGATCAACTTGGCCAGGCGCGGGGCGATGGAAGAACTCAGCCGGCTGCGAATTGCAGGGTACCGCCGGATATGTGGTTCGGTTGGGCTGCAAACACCTCATCCACCTGGTATTAAGGACCGCAGGCCGGTATTATCTGTCAGGGTGGCAGGCCCGGAGGCGGTCAATGCTGCTATTTTGGGTGGGGCCGCCAGGGTGTACATTGACATTGAGGGCATTACCGGGAACGAACCTGCAACCAATACTGTCATTGAAGAGGCACACCGGGCAGGTGCGACCGTATTCATCCGCCTGCCTGATATTATCAAGGATAAAGAAATTACTTTGGTCACTGGAACATTGGACCAACTCCATGGTTTAGACGGCATACTGGCGGCCGGTTCTGACCAGATATACTGGTTAAAGGAAATGTATGACCTACCGCTGGCGGTAGATTACCCTGCTAATGCTTTTAATATACAGGGACTTGACTTTTTAACCGGACTGGGAACATGTAGCATTACCGTATCTCCTGAACTAACCCTGGATGAGATTACCAGTATCTCTGCTGGTTATGATATTGAATGCCTGGTCCAGGGAAGTGTGCAGTTGATGGTATCTGAACACTGCCTGATAGGTAGTATCAAGGGGTGTGATAGTAAAATTGAAGTTAAGGGTGAAGTTGATGGGAGCATGACAACTGAACAGGTCACCAGGCCCTGCCAGCCAGGGTGTAGTATTAGGGATAAAAAGGGATTTGTATTCCCTGTGAAACATGACAACCAGTGCAGGACACATATTTACAATTCGAAGGAACTTGGTCTGATAGACAGCATACCTGGTATAATCAAAGCTGGAGTGAGATCTTTGAGGATAGAAGGAATGTGCTATGATGCAAAACAGGTGGGAGAGATCACTATGTTATACTCCCTGGCTATTGACACATACTTGAAAAACCCGGCGCAGTATGATGGAAGTATCTACCTGTCCGGACTGAAGAAAATGTTTCCGGGTAACCTGACCACTGGCCATTATTTCAGGGGTGTGCAGTAATGAGCCGGGTATTCCTGTCAGGTTCTATACGGGGTGGGCGCAGATTGGTTGAAACCTACAGGTTCATGGCGGATGTGATGCTATCGGCGGGTGTGGAGGTGCTGAGTGAACATGTAGCCCGAAAGACGGTGTTTGATGATGAGATGGGTGTGAGCGAGCAGGAGATATTTATGCGGGATGTGGGCCACATACAGCAGTGTGACTACCTGGTGGCAGAGGTGAGCGTACACTCTATCGGTGTAGGATATGAAATATGCCATGCTGTGGGCCTGGAAAAGCCTGTGTTGTGTGTGTATGAACCGGGCTCTAATGTATCTGCTATGGTGCTGGGGAATAAAGGGGTAGTTGCGAAGAGTTATGGTGATCCGGATGAACTGCGGCATATTGTGCTGGGGTTTGTGAGGTCGGTGTAGTCAGGTGGGTATGTATCAAAAAAAGTGGAAGACACTGGATAATGGGATTGTGCTTTGAACTTTCATTAAAAATTGAGAAAAGCCCATTATTTCCACTGGAATCTATATATTTTAAAATTTTTAATGATGATGTCATTCCAATACTTGAAAATTAGTAACTATTCAGCCATCCTTAAGGCGGGATGCCGATGGCGAAAATCCGCATATTTGTGTATATGGTGATACATTTTTTAGTTTTTAGTACTGAGTCTATTACCATCGATTTCAAAGGCGTTTGACAATTGTGTGCAATTATCTATTTGTGGACTATTCAGTCTACCGATAACGTTTATGTATGGCTGAATAGTTACGAAAATTAAATCTTTGTTTGAAGACAAACACTTAGTAGTTATCGTTTTTGGACTTATGATCACTGGGTTGCAGGTATAATTATTTTGTCACAAGTTTCATCATAAACTATCATTAAAAATCGAGACTGGCCCTTTATTTCCGGTGGAGATATATTTTCCAATTTATAATAATAGTCATTATAATGATGACTCCCCAATCTTTGGAAATTAAATATTTGTTTGGTGATAATAGCTTAGTAGTTATCGTTTTTTAGACTTATGATCACTTGGTTGCAGGTATATTTATTTGTCGTAAGGTTCATCATGAACTATCATTAAAAATTGAGACTGGCCCCTTATTTCAACTGGAAATATATATCATATTTTATATTAATAGTCATCATGATGATGACAACAACACTCCACGCAAAATAGCTGAATACAACTCCCCCAACCTACGCTCAACGTATAAGCCACCCGCACCCGGTCCTGTAGTGCCAGTGCAGGGCAGCCGGGTAAGTGCACAGAGCGGGAGGCGGGAAATGGGTAAACGGATGAGAACTGGAATCATTTCAATACCAACCACAGAGGGACACAGAGAACAGCAAAAATGCTCTGTGTACTCCAGACCTCAGTGATTTTTATTATTGCATAATTTTAGCATCAGGATTTTTTTTCTAACTAAACATAAAATACAACGAAGGTACATTTCCCACAATGAATAACAATATTAGTATTGATACTGCAATCAGAGCTCTTTTTGTACTTAAATCATGTACGAATTTAATACCCAAGATTACCAGACCAATGGTCCACAAATTCATCACGAGACTGATGACATAAATAGCCTGATAATATGGATCGGACATAAGTGCTCTCGTGATTATTTCCATAATATCGAACATTAGACTGAAAGGTGAACTTACTGTTGAAAAGTCAAAGACAATGTTTATCGGATTCATTAATGAAATCAGTATCAAATTGACAACTGTACCTAACAACAAAGGTATATTGGCATAACTATAGATCATCAGCACCTTTTTGAACGAACCTTCCCCGCCCAATACAATTGAAAAAACATGCACTATCCCCGATACAATTATCCACATTATTATTACACTAATAAATCCGGTAATAATGCTGAACACCGAAGAACCAGAAGCTCCATAATAACTAGAAGATCCTGGATAATCCTGGTCCATACCAATAAATTCAAAAATAATTATGTTCTGAGTCATATATCCGGAAATTGCAGATAGTATTGCAAATATTCCCATGATTAGTACTGCATCTTCAATATGTGAATTTTCAGATATGTCCTGTACTGTTTCCCTGGGATTTGTTATTATCCCGGTAATTCTTTCCATCAGTTTCATTCTTTTTCCTCCTAAATTCATTGTCTACAATATACTATTAAACATGCGTTATGCAAGACTCGCTCTTTACGACACCAAACACCGGCTCAATTTTTTTTCTAGCTAAACATAAAATACAACGAAGGCACTCTCCCCGCAATGATGAGTAATATTGGTATTGATACTGCAATCAGAGCTTTGTTTATACTTAAATTATGTACGAATTTAATACCCAGAATTACCAGACCGAGGGTCCATAAATTCACCACAATAGTAATGACATAAATAGCCTGATAATGTGGATTGGACATAAGTGCACTCGTACTTATTTCCATCATATTGAACATTAAACTGGAAGGTGAACTTACTGTTGAAAAGTCAAAAACGAGTTTTATCGGATTCATTAATGAAATCAGTATCAAATTGACAACTTTACCTAACAACACAGGTATATAGGCATAACTATAGATTATCAGCACCTTTTTGAACGAACCTTCCCCGCCCACTGCAATTGAACAAACATGCACTATCCCCGATAAAATGATCCATGCTACCGTTACACCAATAAATCCAGTAATAAAACTGAACACCGAAGAACCAGAATATCCCGAATAACCCTGGTCCATACCAATATATTCAAAAATAATTATGTTCTGACTCATATATCCGGAAATTGCAGATAGTATTGCAAATATTCCCATGATTAGTACTGCATCTTCAATATGTGAATTTTCAGATATATCCTGTACTGTTTCCCTGGGATTTGTTATTATTCCGGTAATTTTACCTACCAGATTCATTCTTTTCACCCTATAATGCGTTGTTTATGATCATATTCATCACTCAGCTCTCAGTGCTTCCACAGGGTCCAGCCGTGCCGCCCTGGATGCAGGGTACACACCGGCTACTACGGATGTGACCACCCCAAAAGTCAGACCTATTAATATCGAAGTAAGTGTCACAGTGCTGGGGAAGTTAGCCAGTACTGATATCAGGTATACCAGCCCGCCACCGAGGGAAACCCCGATAAGGCCGCTGACCAGACCCAGTATGCCGGATTCGATCAGGAACAATGTCCTGATATCACCTTTATTGGCACCCACTGCTTTCATGACACCTATCTCCTTGATACGTTCAGTAACAGTAAGCATCATAACATTTATAATACCTATGCCACCCACTGCAAGGGCCACAGCACCTATGCCGCCCAGTCCGTATTTTATCATGGTGAGCATTTCGGTTATACTGTCCAGCCACCCGCTCTGGTCAAAGATAGTATATTTTTCATTCCTGTGTGTCCTCTGGAGACTTTTATCCATCCGTTCAATAGTTTCAGCAATCATATCCTGGTCTTCCACCCAGACATTGATCGATGAAAATGAATAATCCTCAATATCAAGTAAGTTCTTCATGCTCGGATGGGTAACATATATCTGGGAATTGCTACTGCCTCCAAGCAAAGACATCTGTTCCACATCCTCAAGAACACCCACCACCTTACAATCAATACTTGTATTGGTCAGGCTGTTCGTAAGTATAATATGTGACCCTGGGTTGATCTTCATATTAAACAATTTATTAGCGATATCATATCCCAGCACCACACTGCTGCGGTCCGAATCACTCAGGAACCTTCCAGCCTCGATAGTATCTGCTATCTTTGATTCTTTTGATGGTGTTATGGCAACGACATGTACACTTCGCTCATCACTGCGAAACTCCATCAGGGACCCGGCAGAACGGCGTGGTGAGACACTCTCAACACCTATTACGCCTTCCAGTAAAGAAACATCCCTGTCATCCAGTATTGCATTCTTCATGGGTCTGCCAGTGCCAGCCGGCTCAAAACCCATTGGTATGACCTGCACCATGTTCAGGTCCATATCGCCAAAGGCAGAGGAAACACCGGTTACTAATCCTTCGCCCACAGAGAGCATGACCACGATAGCTGCCACTCCTATGATAATGCCAAGACTTGACATTACGGTCTTGAACTTCTCACCACTAAAGCTCAGGAATACAAATTCCAGGGCATCGTAGAATTTCATATTTCTTCTCTGGAACTTCTTCGCTTTCGCATCAGGACAAAGAAAATGATTATTACCGTAAACAGGCTGCCCACTATCCCGATCACCAGCCAGGGATTTGAATCCTTATGCAAAACGACCAGGGGCTTTGAGTTGTTCACATTGATGGTATGGATACCAGATTCGTGCCAGTTGTTGCCGTTCTTGAATATTTCCTTGACCCCCATCTGTTCAACACCATCATCAGGCTCGATATCGAACTGGATAGTGAACATCTCATCCGAATCCATTGTGCCAATGAAATACTGGGCAGGCTGGAACTCCACATTATCTGTTGCCGGAACAATGGTCACTGCTTTTACCGTGTTTGGTCTTACATTTGCAATATCCAGGACAATAAAATCCGAGTTCCTTCCCACTTCAGAATTGATCAATTTAATCCCTGAAGAATCCACAGTCACAGGAATCTTCCATTTGACATCATACATATCCCCTCCGCCAATGAAGACAAAATCCAAAAAACGGATACTATCCGGGGCATCCTCGCTTACCTTGATCGAATATGTAAAATCTATAGTGTCACCCGGTCCAAGCAGTCCCACATCATAATAGGAATCGCTTGTAACCTGGATATGACTATCTCCTGATAATGAAGCGTCAATTACCTGGGCTGAAAGGTCGAAGATTTCAGTCTTGTTTTTCACAGGCACAAAATAGGAATAGGAATAATCTTTCGCAGCATTATTCAGTGTGATCGTCACTGTCCCCTCATCCCCGGGCATAAGATATGCAGGGTCCACTGAGTAATCCACCATTACAGATGGCCGGACCGTGATGTCACTATCGGCAGCTGAGACCTGTATCATTATCAATATTAATAGACATCCGATCATCCTTGTAGTTTTCATACTATCATCCCGTCCCTTATCCTTGTAATTCTTATACTACCATCCCATCTCTTATCCTTGTAATTCTCATACTACCATCCCATCCCTTATCCTTATTATCCGGTGACATATATCTGCAATAACCTGTTCATGAGTGACCATTACAATTGTTATACCTTTTGAATTAAGTTTTTTGAAAATATCCATAATCTCTTCACCTGTCTTGGTATCAAGATTACCTGTAGGTTCATCTGCCAGGATTATATCAGGACTGTTGACCATTGCCCTGGCTATGGCAACCCTCTGCCGCTGTCCGCCTGAGAGTTCTGGAGGCTTATGTTTCATACGGTCCTCCAGCTTCAGTTGTTCCAGGAGTTCTATAGCCCTGGCTTTTCGTTTTGCTTTAGGGATGTCCTGGTAGATCATGGGCAGTTCCACGTTTTTCAGGGCATCGAACCTGGCTATGAGGTTGAAGGTCTGGAACACAAAGCCTATCTTCTTACCCCGTATCCTGGCAAGTTCCATATCCGAAAGGGATGAAGTATCCACGCCGTCAATGAAGAACTTGCCGTGGGTGGGCCTGTCAAGCAGGCCTATCAGGTTCATCAAAGTGGTTTTGCCGCTGCCGGATGGACCCATTATGGCAACGAACTCGCCGCGCTTAATAGAGATGTTTATATCTTTAAGTACCGGGACTGTAAGTTTTCCAAGGTGATAGGTCTTATCAACTCCTTGTGTGGATAGCACATCTTCCATTTTTCACCTCGATTATTACCTCTAACCTGATTTCATATACCGGACTATTTCGCCTATAGCAGGCCGTTTTCCATACATCAGCAGTCCTACCCTGAATAATCTGGCAGAGGCTATTATTACGAAATAGACAGACACAATTAAAATAAATAAGCTTGTTGCTATCTGGTAGAGTGGTACATCAGAAACGCCCATACGTATAAGCATAGCAACAGGAGATGTTAACGGGAACATGGAAAAGAACATCGATAACGTACCCTCGGGTTCGGTGATCAATACCTGCATAAACAATATAGGTGCTATAGCCGGGAAAGTGAAAACTGGAATAAGCTGCTGGCTTTCACGCATAGAACCGCTTATTGCTCCCACAGCACCCATAATACTGGCAAATAGCAGGAATCCAAGTATGAAATATGCCAAAGAAAGGACCAATAAAAAGGGATTTATAGATATGGCAAAAACATATATCAATCCGGCAAAACCCACTGAGAGCCAGATCGCTATCTGCAGCAGTCCTACCGATCCCAGTCCGACGATCTTTCCTGTTAGCATTTCAATTGGAGTTACTGAGGATAACAGTATCTCGATTATCCGGCTCTCTTTTTCCTCTGCTACACTCTGCAGTAAATATCCGGAGGAAGTAAAAATTGAAATTAACAGGAGTATACCGGTTATATATGGAAGGGCAAAATCTTCCAGGATATCGGATAGTCCCTTTTCACTGACCTCACCTGTGGCCTCAACAGTAAATTGTTTAAATGTTATAGGATCCTTGACCCGTTGCAAGGTTTCTTCATCCACCTTATCCCGAAGCAAGTTGTTTACCATCAATTCGGACAGTTCTCCCCTTGGAATGTCTGTTCCTTTTCCCATCACATAAGATTCGACAATTCCGGTCTTGATATAATCTTCAGGTATGACCAGGTATCCTGATAATGTCCCGGATCCAAGGTCCTGTTTGGCAGTTGCAACATCTGTATATTGTGTGAATTTTATGATTGGATATTTTCCATTATTCGTGCCATCCAATTCCTTGTTATTTGTTACTCCCGGAATTCCATTTGAAAAGATCATTGATCCTCTTACTGTGATCTCATCAGGAAATTCAAATGAATTTGATTTGTCAATGTAACCCAGGTTCAGATATTCAGGTGATGATGTACCAGCCAGTATTAAGGGAACTAACATAATGAGGATAAAAAAAAGCGGGAAGCCTAATGTCATCAGTACGAATTCTTTTTTCTTTACGGTTTTCAAAAACTCGTATTTTGCTATCATTAGAGATTTATTCAACTGGAGGCCCCCTTGACAATTTTAATGAATATCTCATTTAAGGACGGGGTAGATTGTTCAAGGCGGAGGACCCTGACCCTTGGTACAATGTCTTCGATCAGGGACTGGACATCATGTCCCTCTTTTATGAATATCTCAATATACGTTCCATGCCAGATGATATTTTCAATCCGGTCGAGTCCTTCAAGTGAGCTTAGGTTCCCCTCAAATTCCAGGAAAATGGAATTATTGCGGTGTTCATTTTTGATATCCCCTACCTTCCCATTAAGAACGACCATGCCGTTATTAATCATAAGTATGCGATCGCACATGGCTTCTGCCTGTTCCATCATGTGGGTGGAGAGTATGATCGTCTTACCACCTTTTTTTTGCTCA
>Ga0255420_10270_pt1 | contig 12125 bp, 9 predicted proteins | sample ANMaggSeSYBR02I3_FD_182630 | JGI IMG/M metagenome (GOLD analysis project Ga0255420, IMG submission 182630) | Sediment cell enrichment communities from methane seep in Santa Monica Basin, California, United Staets - ANME aggregate JGI... | ecosystem: Environmental > Aquatic > Marine > Cold seeps >...
TACCACCACTATTATTTATCACCGCAAAGTACGCAAAGAGCGCAAAGTACGTAAAGAGCGCAAAGTGGTCACATGATAAGTAATGAATATTATTGTTCCTGAGTATACCAGATTTACGTTCTCATTGCTTTTAGTTCTGTCTTTACCAGTTGGCACTGTACAATACTACTAATATTCCATTATTTGCTTTAATAATTAAGTCGAAATAAGTTGATTATTGATTCCGGACGTATAACGTAAAAATTGTATATTTTTTATTTGATAACTACAAATCAGTTCATAGTTATGACAAAACTTAATAGACTTATAATCATATGTTAAGTATAAAATTCATAAATTTGCAGTTTGACATATAAATAAAATGAGTGTGAAACATGAACAGCCAAACAAAATGGATTAGCATATTTCTGTTGATAGGACTTATGATTGGATCAGCTTCGGCAGGGTTCTGGGATTCGGAGACTCCCGGAGTACAGCAAAAGAATTTAATCACCGTGTCCGGACATGGCACAGTAGATACCTATCCTGATGAGGTTATAGTCAAGCTTGCTGTGGTAACACACGCGGAGGATGCGAAGAGTGCATGCGATGAGAACATAAAAAAGATGGATGCAGTGCTTACCTCACTTAACGAAATTGGAATAGCAGGGGAGGATGTCGTAACATCTGGTTATCGAGTACGACCCAGGTACAACTGGAAGGAAGATGAGGAACAGCTTATGGGATTCCAGGTACGCAACTCGCTGGTTATCACACTAAGGAATATCGATAATGTTACAGATGTGATCGATGCAGCTTTAGGAGCAGGTGCAAATGAGATAGATGATGTAACGTTCACTGTATCTAATGAGAGAGAGGCAGAATTAAGGGATAAAGCTATTGCAGATGCTGTAAAAAAAGCAAAGTCCGATGCAGAGTCTGTAGCAAAAGCAATGGATATTATTATCATAGGTCCGGTTGAGATATCGACTACTGGCTCACGGTTTTCTCCTTATCGGATGTATATGGACTATGATAAAGGACCGATGATGGATGTGGCAACTTCTATACAAATGACTGGTGGTGCCGGTCCGCAAATCCATCCTGGTGACGTGACAGTTTCAGCAGAGGTGATTCTGGTCTACGAGTTTAAGTGAATATTGTCACAAGGCCGATACTATGAAAATATTTTACTATAATGAAAAATATCTAATGTGATTGACACATGACTACTGTTAATTACATAATAGATAATGGATTGGTGAATAGACTAACATCTGACCGTAAATGGCTTGATTCTTATATCCCATCGATAGCAGGGCGTGTCAAGAAGCAAGGGATTGATGTGGTCTTTGACAGAGACTCGGACTTTGACCTGATGCATATACATATTCCAATGACCCTGGCCTACCGCATGTCTTGTAAAAACAATAACGGCAATTACATCCCCATCATATTCCACGCCCACTTGACCGAAGATACATTTATGGTCGGTGGAAATACAAAATATTTTATACGGAAATGGTTCAAAGGCCTGGCAAATAAGGCTGATATTATTCTATGCCCGTCCCAGTCTACCGCAGAATATTATCTAGAGTTACTGCCTGGAAAGGATGTCAGGCAATTGAATCACGGAATCGATCTCCAGAAGTATGCATATTCTGGTCGGGGCCGGCAGGCATTCAGGAAAGAGCATGGAATAGGAGAGAATGAGATGGTAGTGTGCTCTGTGGGTGGTCTGACACTAAGGAAAGGTGTGAGTGAATTCTGTAAGGCAGCCAGTTGTTTTCCTGATATGCGCTTTATGTGGGTTGGCGGCAGTTTCCATAAAAAACAGAGTGTTAAGAGTCTTTACGGCATAATCTCAAAGGAGAAAAACATAGTCACGAAAGATGTGCCGTCTAATGTTATGTTCACCGGCTATGTCAATAACGTGCCAGGTGCCCTGTCTGCAAGTGATATTTTCTTTTTCCCTTCCAGGCATGAGACCCAGGGCCTGGGCCTGGTAGAGGCAGCAGCCAACGCTCGTCCCATTGTGACCAGGGACCTGCCTGTATTCAGGGAATGGCTGACCCACGGCAGCAACTGCCTGATGGGCAGCAATGAAGAGATGTTTAATGCCTACATCCAGCAGTTGGCAGATGACCCGGTCCTGATGAAAAGACTAGGCAGTGAAGCCAGGAGGTCTGCCGAAAAGTACCATGATATTGATAAGACATCCAAACGACTGGGGCAAATATACAATGAACTGCTGGAGCAGTGATGAATACTTTCACCATGCTAACCCCAGGTTTATATTTATCTAAATAGTATTAACCGTTGTAAAATTGTGCACCAATACTAAATATACCCAGTGCACCAGGAGATATGAAAGATGGATGAAAAGATCACTATGATTGAAGACCTGCCAGGAGTAGGTCCGGCTACAGCAGAGAAATTGAGGGAAGCAGGATTCAATTCCATAGAGGCCATAGCAGTGGCATCACCTGCAGACCTGTCAGTAACAGCAGAAGTGGGGGAAGCAACAGCTGCCAAGATCATCATAGCTGCAAGGAGTGCGGCAGATGTGGGCGGTTTTGAGACAGGTGACAGGGTGCTGGAGCGCAGGAAACTGGTAGGCAAGGTTACGACTGGGTGCGAGGCGTTTGATGAGCTGCTGGGTGGCGGTATCGAGACCCAGGCCATTACTGAGTTTTATGGGGAGTTCGGTTGCGGCAAGACCCAGATAACCCACCACCTTGCTGTAAATGTACAGCTCCCGCAGGAGTACGGCGGTCTGGACGGCTCAGTAATAATGATCGATACTGAGAATACTTTCAGACCCGAGAGGATTGCTCAGATGGTAGAGGGGACATCCCACCGCACAGGTGAGGAATTGGATCCTGAGGAAATCCTTAACAATATACATGTGGCTCGGGCATATAATTCCAATCACCAGATACTGCTTGCAGAATCGGCCACACAACTGGCAGAGGAATTGAAAGACAGTGGCAAGCCCGTACGACTGTTAATTGTTGATTCGCTTACTGCTCATTTCAGGGCAGAATATGTGGGCCGCGGTACCCTGGCCGACAGGCAGCAGAAACTGAACAAGCATATGCATGAACTGCTGAGGTTCGGTGACCTGTTCAATGCTGCTGTCGTTGTGACTAACCAGGTAATGTCCAAACCGGATGCCTTTTTCGGCGACCCGACCAGACCCATCGGGGGCCATATTGTAGGTCATACTGCCACGTTCAGGCTGTATTTGCGAAAATCCAAAGGCGAGAAGCGTATAGCCCGCCTGGTTGATTCCCCGTGCCTGCCTGAAGGTGAAGCGGTTTTCTCAGTTACAACAGAAGGACTGGCAGATTGAAAGCATTAGTTATTGATATAGACGGGACACTGACAGATGAGCAGCGTCGCCTTGACTTAAGAGCCGCGGTTGCTATACGTGAGTTAACCGTACCTGTGATCCTTGCCAGCGGTAATGTGCTGTGCTTTTTGAAATGTGCCGCAAAACTCATTGGTACATCTGATATCATGATAGCAGAGAACGGCGGCGTGATATCAATGGGATTTGACGGCCCGGTCCATGTCAGCGGGGATAAGGCACGTTGCCAGGAAGTCCTTGGGATGCTTGGGGAGTATTTTGATCTTGAGGAACTGGACGGTTTGGAAAGGAGATCAGAGGTGGCATTGCGGCGTAATTTTGACATAGATGCTGCAAGACAGGTGCTGGTGGATGGGAATATCAGGGGTATAGAACTTGTGGACACAGGTTTTGCTGTTCACATAAAGACTGTGGATGTGAACAAGGGTACGGCACTGGTACATGTAGCTGAAATGATGGGACTTGACACAGGGGACTTTGTTGCTATAGGGGATTCGGCAAATGATATTGAAATGATCAGGGCGGCTGGCCTGGGTGTGGCAGTGGGAAATGCTCATCCGGCACTGAAAGATGCTGCTGATCTGGTAACCGCTGGCCAGTATGGGGCTGGTGTGGTGGAAGCACTCATGGACTCAAGAATGTGTACATGGTAACTCTGGCTGTATGCTGCTGTACAAGGGTACTTTGGATTGTTTCATATGACTTTATCTGAGATCTACCAAACTTTAAACACCTACTTTATGGATGAATTATGGCTGAGCGCTTAGAACAGTTTAAAAATCAAAGTTTTGTTATCAGGCCTGGGACTTTGTGTGTATTTTTTTTAATTGCTCTTTATTGCCCTGGATTGAGTGCGAATATACCCCTTGGTTTCAACTGGAATATTACATAGAATGTCTGTCAATTAAAATGGAAGCATTTAGGTTAAACTCACTTTCCGCAGGTATCTACAAAAATCCAATAATTTCTTCTGATAGCGTTTCTGTCAATTATATGCTCATGAGAGACTGTCGAAAAAACGATCAAAACGGGATATCTTAAATATTGTTCGAAAGCAAAACGCTATGATGAGGCGTGCTGCAATTATTTCCTAAGTTTAAATGTCTCTAAATGTGGACTTTTCCAACAGTTTACATGAAATATTAATTCTGATAACTCTAATGTCAAAAACACCGCAATTTTGTCCATAAACAACACATACTTATAAAATATAAATATAATTATATTTTTAAAAACGCTATCATGAAAAATAATACGAATACTCATTTGACCTGCGGAAAGTGAGGTTAAACAACAGTTTTTATGTTGCTCAGCGCTTTTGCCACCTGTTCCTGTATGGCAGTTTCCGTTGAATCACCGAACCGCCTTACGACTTCATCATAAGCAGAAATTGCGTCTTCATTACGATTTAGAACTTCGAGCGTGAAACCCTTGTTAAACAGAGCTGTTGCCACCTTTTCTTGGATGGTAGTTTCCGTTGAATCACCGAACCGCTTTACTATTTCATCATAAGCAGAAATTGCATCTTCATTAAGATTAAGCTCTCCGAGCTTGACACCCTTGTTAAACAGAGCTGTTGCCACCTTTTCCTGCATGGTAGTTTCCGTTGAATCACCAAACCGCTTCACGACTTCATCAAAAGCAGAAATTGCATCTTCATTAAGATTAAGCTTTCCGAGAGTAAAACCCTTGATTACTAAAGCTATTGCCACTTTTTCCTGCATGGCAGTTTCCGTTGAATCACCAAACCGCCTTACGACTTCATCAAAAGCAGAAATTGCATCTTCATTACGATTAAGCTTTCCAAGCGTGAAACCCTTGTTAACCAGAGCTATTGCAATCCACTCTAGTAAAGTAGAGTCATCGATTTTTTTCTTTAATAAGGTATCAGCTATTTTAATAATTAAGTCATAGCTGCTAAGCACTTCAACGTAATTATCATTAAGTTCAGTTGCTGCCGACCACATTGCATTCATAAGCTCACGGAGTTGTTGTGAAGAAAGTTCACTTTTGTCAATTACGGTAGCAAGTCTAATAGCCTCGCGGTATTGTGAACGTCGTATAGCATATCTCAATTCCTCAACTTTATGATTTATCATCTTTTCTTTTTTCTTAGGTTTTTCAAGTTTTACCTTTTCTTCTTCCTTAGCTTGTTCAATTCTATCAATAACACTTCTAATAAAGTAAATATCGGATTCTCCCTTTTCAGGATTATCATGCATTAAAGTTCGACAAAGATATTTAGCATAGAATCCAAGCGGATCTGTTGTGAGTTCCGGGGCTTCCAGGTCAAATTTCTGTATAAGCATATCAAATACTTTTTGAGCTGGTAATGTCGATTCATTATCCTTTTTCCCTAAAAAACCTTTTACATCTTCAGGTATAGCCTCTTTCATTGGCTTTTTCGCAATTTTTCCATTTTCATTCAATTCATCAACATTCTGGCGGCTGGATTCCTTTACAGGAGGACCCACAAAATAAACTTGCGGATGATATTTCAACCAATCGGGCAACGTATCAACATCGTCTCGCCGGTAACAAAACCAGTATAAATTATACGGTAGCGGGTTTTGCAATCTACGTTTAAGAGCGGTCATTATTACATCGTTTTCCCATCCTGAATATCCAATGACCAGTGGCGAGTGTCGCGATAGAATTCTATCAAGTAAAGCAGCCATCGTTAAAGTTGTATGGCCTGAAGGTTGTGAACGCCCTTCAATTTCGCCCTGGAGGTTGCAGCAATCGTAAAACCAATGAGTTCCATGAACATGGATGATCTGAATATCCTTCTGTTCAGTATCAATGCGCTCCACAGTATTGGGGTGGTCACAGACAATGTGCTGCTTACCAAATAGTGTCAATGCCTGAGAAAGAAAATCGTCAAAATTTGTAGTAATAACTATATTTGTAATTGTTTTTTCCAACATTAAGTGGGCAAGACGGAAGTTTGCAGCCGAGATTGCCTTTCCTTCAATCAAATTTCTTAAATAATTCTGTCGTTGAATTGGCTGTGGATAAGCTTGCTGAAACCAATGAGAATATTTATCTATTGATTGTTTTTCTAATGGAGGATTTATTTTGCCGTATTTTCCCGCAGTAACCTTGCAATGTTCTATTATGTCTAAAGCAAGTGGAATAGGTGGATGCGAAATACCTGCCCCAACTAAAAAGAAAAAAGGTGATACATCTTCGTTGATATCCTCAAGTGCATGCTGTATATGATTTACTGCAATTTCCAAATCAATCCACTGCAAAGATTTCATTTCATTTTTATAATGAAATTAACCTATTTATTATTTATGTTATTAAGTGTGGGGTTTTTCTTCCTTAAATTGGTTTAATATATTCAACAATTTGTATCAATTACTCTATATGACAAGGGGGAAGCCACCCATGGCCTGCCCCTGGGGAGGAGGTCGGAGAGACCCGCCTCCTCCCAGACCCTGGGGTGGGGTAGACATATATACTTCAAGCAAGTGATAAAGTTCAAACATAAATTTAATGATAGCTAACAATGTCATACGGTGGACGATCATGATTAGTGAAATGGACAAACAGATTATTACCCATTGTGCGGAAAAATACAAAGCCTCTTCCATTTATCTATTTGGGTCGTCATTGGATGAGGGTACTGAGTCTAACGATATTGACTTGGCAGTAGAAGGAATAAGACCCAACGTATTTTTTAAATTTTATGGTGAGTTGATGAGAAAATTATCTAAACCTGTGGATCTTGTAGACTTATCTGGAAAATCATTATTCATTCAAATAATAGAAGAAAGGGGAGTTAAAATCTATGGATGAACTGCTCCGGGAGGTACAGGCTGAAAAGGAATATCTTTTAGACACATTTCGAGCATTAAATGAAGCATTGCAGCGAAAAGAAAAGACAGTTGTTGAGTTAGCTGCCATCTCCACATTTCTCCAAAACACGTACAATGGAATAGAGAACATACTTAAGAGAGTATTAAAATTTAAGGGAATATCCTTGCCGGTATCAGGATCTTGGCACAAAGATTTATTGGATTTAGCAGTTAATAATCAAATAATTTCGCTTGAACTTTCTAAGAGACTTGATGAATATCGTGCGTTTCGACATTTCTTCATTCACGGATACGGGGTACTGTTAGATGAAGAAAAATTGATGCCGCTTGTTGAGAGTTTGCCAGATTTGTGGAAAGATTTTGATTTTGAGATAGATGCATTTATAAATTCATTGAGAAATGAATCTTCTTCGAGTGAATAAAGAAATTTCAGATAGCGAATTCAATAGATGAACAAATATGCTCAGTTTACTCTTGAACTAACAACTTGAAACGTCGGTTGAAACACTGGTGACAAAGGCCGAAATCATAGTTTACTCTTGAACTAACAACTTGAAACGCAAAGAGCCTGGAAATTGATGCTTGAACAAAAGTCACATGCATAATATTGCCTCAAAACAATATAATTTTAGAATACCTATTAGCGTTATAACCCATCTTCGTCAGTTTCTCACCTAAATCTTACTTTTTCTGTCTGTAAATAACTTGCTATAATCGCTACTCCTCTCGTTTTACATCGAAAAAGAAACACCCATTAAATTTTTAATGTGCAACAGACTTTTTATCAAAAGCCATATATAGATGGTGGTTTATTATAGATATGTGGTACAGATTATGCAATTGCTCTCACTGCTATGGAAAAAGAACGCAAAAACATCTACTATTCCCTTAATGGATGTACAAAAGCATTATGGAGCTATTCACTTATAAGTATTTTGGTGAGAGCCGATACTTAAAAATTGACTGGAATTAAAGAGATGTAGTACAGACTCGATAATTGATACGGTTTACTGATAACGGTTTAATTTTAATCTGACGAAGATGGGTTATAACTCCCACCATGCACAAGTTCACTTTAGACAGTTGAAAGTTCCGACAATGCAACACAACCATATGAAAAGATTACCCCACTCAGGTCTCAACACCAGGCGGCTCGGCTGCTGAAGCTAAGGACATGGTCTTGTCTACCACAATATAATCTTTGATGGCCCTGACAGAACCAAATGGCATGAGGACAAACTCACCATCTTGTTTGTATTTCCCTTTTTCAAGCGCAATATCAGGTTTGACCACAAGATCCTCAATGGAACCGCTGCGTACGTCCATAACAATATTGTTCAATACTCCAAGAGTCACTCCATCCGAACTGACAACCTGTTTATCCCTGAGATTCTTTGCAAATATTTTATTCATAACCATATCCTCCGAATTTTTATCGATACCCTATATATGACTTTTGTTCTGTTTTAGTCTTGCCCTTGCCCTTGAACTGTTCTTCCATTCGCTTGTAATATTCACGAATTTCCTCATTAAGGGCAGGCCTTACCTTCTTTAATGCAGCATTGAAGTGCTTCATCCCGACTTTACTTGTATCAAAATCTTCCCGCATTGCAGCCATAACAGCCTCTCGGCACACGGCTTCCAGGTCCGCACCCACATAACCCTCGGTTGATTCGGCAATTTCTCCAATCTCAACATCATCTGACAATGGTATGTTCTCTGTGTGTATATTTAGTATCTCAATACGTCCGTCCCTGGACGGGGGACCTATGAACACGGCCCTGTCGAACCGTCCTGACCGTATCAGGGCAGGGTCCATGATATCAGGGCGGTTAGTAGCTGCCACCACCACCACATCCTTTAAAGCCTCCAGCCCATCCATCTCTATTAAAAGTTGGTTCACTACACGTTCCAGTGCTTTACTTCCGGCATCCATTCCCCTTATCGGTGCCAGGGCATCGATCTCATCAAAGAAGATAATACACGGTGATACCTGTCTTGCTTTCCTGAACACCTCCCGTATGGCCTTCTCACTTTCGCCGATCCATTTTGACAACAGTTGCGGACCACGCACACTGATGAAATTGGCATTTGTTTCTGTGGCCACGGCCTTGGCGATCAACGTCTTTCCAGTTCCCGGAGGACCGTAAAGCAGCACGCCTTTAGGCGGCTGTATGCCCATTTCCCTGAACCGGTCCGGTCTGCGAAGAGGCCATTCAATTGCTTCTGTGATCTCCTGGCGCCCCTTCCTTAAGCCGCCCACCTGGTTCCAGGTCACAGTTGGTATTTCGACCAAGACTTCACGCATGGCAGAGGGGTCGATTTCCTTTAGTGCATTATCAAAGTCCTCTGCTGTGATCTTGATCTCATCAAGCAGTTCCAGGGGTATCTCCTGGTCAAGATTAAATTTCGGTATAAAATGCCTCAACCCTTTCATTGCTGATTCCTTGCACAGTGCTGCCAGGTCGGCCCCCACGAACCCCACGGTATGGTCTGCCATTTTTTCCAGGTCCACATCATCTTCCAGTGGCATACCCCTGGTGTGTATCTGTAAGATTTCCAAACGATCGTCCCTGTCAGGGACCCCAATCTCAATTTCCCTGTCAAACCGTCCAGGGCGGCGCAGTGCAGGGTCAATGGCATCGATCCTGTTAGTGGCTCCTATAACCACCACCTGCCCCCTCTCACCGATCCCATCCATAAGGGTAAGCAACTGTGCAACAACCCTGCGTTCCACTTCACTTGTGATATCTGAGCGCTTACCTGCAATAGCATCCAGCTCATCAAAGAATATTATACCGGGTGCATCACTGGCAGCTTCTTCGAACATATCCCTAAGTTTTTTTTCACTATCACCATGATATTTACTTATAATCTCCGGGCCTGCAATAGAATAAAATTTTGCACCACTTTCATTAGCCACAGCCTTTGCTATCATAGTTTTGCCAGTACCGGGTGGTCCGTGCATTAAAACACCCTGGGGTGCACTGATACCAAGTTTTGTGAACACTTCAGGATGTTTCAGGGGCAGTTCTATCAACTCGCGAAGGCGCTGGATCTGTTCGCCCAGGCCTCCTAATTCCTCATATGTAATTCCTGTACTGGCCACTATATCATAACCAGTGGCAGGCTTCTCCTGCAGTTCAATCTCTGTTGTATCCTTGATTATGAGTGCACCTTTTGGTTCCACTTCCACTGCTACCAGACGTATTGTGTTACCTGTGTTCATCTGGCCAACTATGGGTTGAGCAACAATACTGACAACCGGTATTATGTCACCTTCCACCAGAATCCGCTTTGATATCTGGCGTTTAACAAGTAGACCTGCCGAACCACTAAGCTGGATTCCCTCTCCTTCAGCTGGTGCAAGAACGATCTTTTCGGCATCTTTTGGTGCAGCTTTCGTTACTGATACCTGCTCGCCCAGTCCGACACCCGCATTCTGGCGCGTATAACCGTCAATCCTTATTGTATTGGTGTCCCAGTCATGTTGATCTGCTCTCCAGACCTTAGCAACAGTGGTTTTAGTACCTTCAAGGAAAACAAAGTCGCCAATCGATATTTGAAGTTTCTGGATGGTATGGGGATCTATCCTGGCAATGCCTTTCGACGAATCAGTAGGATAAGCTTTTGTGACTTTAAGTTGAATTGGCTCCAATTGTTTTCCGTCCTTTAATGTAAAATAATTTATAAAATGTGTTAATTGGGTATATATAAGTATTTTTCCAATAAAAGCTATCTGGTTAGCAATATGGATATGACATTAAGAGTTCTGGTACTTGACCCATTTTCAGGAGCATCGGGAGATATGTTTATCGGGAGCCTGCTGGGCCTGGGTGCTAATAAAGAATTGGTTAAAGAGGCAATGGAATCGGCAGCAGATGTCACGGTAAATATCTCCGAAGCGAAGCAAGGCCTGTTATTGGCAATTAAAGTGGAAGTGGTCCAGCACTCCAGGACCCGACAGACATACGTTAAGATGGTGGAGCAAATTGAGTCTGCCGGACTGCCCAAACAGGTGGAACAGGACGTGCTGGGCATAGTGGAACTGATGGGCAAAGCCGAATCCAGGGTACACGGTACATCACTGGATAAACTGCACCTGCACGAGATGGGGCAGCAGGATGCCGTTGCTGATATTGTGGGTGCGGTGTTTGCGTTCCATAATCTGGAACTGTCCCGGTCCCAGGTACTCTGCATGCCGGTTTCGGTGGGCGGCGGGTATGTTGACACAGCACATGGACTGCTGCCCGTACCTGCCCTGGCAACGCTTTCCATACTGGATTCATCGAACCTTATGTGGCGTGGAGGGCCGGTAGAGCACGAGCTACTTACACCGACGGGTGCCGCCATACTGGCGTACCTGATCAAAAAGTATGGTTCAACTTGTTCAGGATATCCACTGATGACTTCCTCAGTTACTGGATACGGGGCCGGTTCGAAAGAAACTGGTATGCCCAATGTACTGCGCTCGGTGCTGGGCGAGCTTGATGCCGGGCTTGCATTTGACCATGTAGAGATGCTGGAGACCAATGTTGATGATGTAACCGGGGAGGTAGTGGGATATCTAATACAGGAACTGATGGATGACGGTGCACTGGATGTCTCGGTGATACCTGCTACTATGAAAAAGGGAAGGAGTGGATTTTTGATCAAGGTTGTATGCAGGTCTGAAGATACAAACAGGCTGGCGCATAAGATCATTGCAGTGACCGGAAGCCTGGGAGTGCGGCAAATCCCTGTAAGGCACAGGCTTACTGCACGGCGCAGGATGGTTGATATAGAGATACAGGTATCGGGCCGGCCATATCTGGTACCGGTGAAGGTGGGTTGTGACAACAGCGGGAATGTGCTAAATATTTCTGCAGAATTTGAGGATTGCAGGCTGATCGCACATGAGACAGGGTTGCAGGTGAAGGACCTGATGCGCAGGGCGGAAGAATCGGCAA
>Ga0255420_10273_pt1:2500-12089 | contig 12089 bp, 6 predicted proteins | sample ANMaggSeSYBR02I3_FD_182630 | JGI IMG/M metagenome (GOLD analysis project Ga0255420, IMG submission 182630) | Sediment cell enrichment communities from methane seep in Santa Monica Basin, California, United Staets - ANME aggregate JGI... | ecosystem: Environmental > Aquatic > Marine >...
GGTGTCGTGGGGTTCGATCTGACGGAGTTTCGGATCTGTCGGGAAGTTACAAATCTGATTCATAACTGAAGAGACTGGAAAGTCTCACCAGAGAGGGTGATAGTCCCGTAAGTAAAATGTATCAGACTTCCTGGATCGAATACCCAAGTACCGCGGGACACGAGAAACCCTGTGGGAATTTGGGAGGACCATCTCCTAAGGCTAAATACTACTTGACGACCGATAGTGAACTAGTACCGTGAGGGAAAGGTGAAAAGTACTCCAGTGAGGAGAGTGAAATAGTACCTGAAACCGTTTGCTTACAAGCAGTGGGAGGGCTATGAATATTGTTATGGTTTACCTTAGCATTATTCAGCCTGACTGCGTGCCTTTTGCATAATGAGTCAGTGAGTTACTTTACGTAGCAAGGTTAAGCCGTTAGGTGTAGCCGGAGCGAAAGCGAGTCTTAATAGGGCGTATTAGTTGCGTGGAGTAGACCCGAAACCAAGTGATCTATCCATGGCCAGAGTGAAGCGCAAGTAAAATTGCGTGGAGGCTCGAACCGTTGTAGGTTGAAAACTGCTCGGATGAGCTGTGGATAGGGGTGAAAGGCCAAACAAACTTGGAAATAGCTGGTTCTCCCCGAAATATATTTAGGTATAGCCTTGCAAATTAAGTAACGGGGGTAGAGCACTGGATGGGCTAGGGGTCTTACCAGATTACCAAACCTAACTAAACTCCGAATACCGTTAACTTTTATTGCAGGAGTCAGACTACGGGAGCTAAGTTCCGTGGTCGAGAGGGAAACAGCCCAGATCGCCAGCTAAGGTCCCTAAATATGCGCTAAGTGGGAAAGGATGTGGAAATGCACAGACAACCAGGAGGTTGGCTTAGAAGCAGCCATCCTTTAAAGAAAGCGTAACAGCTCACTGGTCGAGTGAGTCTGCGCCGAAAATGTAACGGGGCTAAAGCGTATTACCGAAGCTGCGAGATTCGCTATATGCGGATCGGTAGGGGAGCATTCTGTTTGGATTGAAGGTCGATCGTGAGGACGGCTGGACTAAACAGAAGAGATTATGCTGACATAAGTAACGATAAAGCGGGTGAAAAACCCGCTCGCCGAAAACCTAAGGTTTCCTGAGTAAAGCTAATCTGCTCAGGGTTAGTCGATCCCTAAGCCGAGGCCGAAAGGCGTAGGTAATGGAAAACAGGTTAATATTCCTGTACCACCGAGTTATCAATATCCCTTCGGGGGTGAGAGTGATGGGGGGACGCAGAAGGGTAGGTCATCCATCTGTTGGATTAGATGGTTCAAGCTTGTAGGCTGAAAGGATAGGCAAATCCGTCCTTTTATTTAAAAGCTGAGAAGTGATGAGGAGTCCGCTTGCGGGCATAAACTGATTGATCCCATACTGCCAAGAAAAGCCTCTAGCAAGATAACTAGGTGATCGTACCGCAAACCGACACAGGTAGGTAGGGAGAGAATCCCAAGGCGCTTGAGAGAACCCTGGTTAAGGAACTCGGCAAAATAACACCGTAACCTCGGGAGAAGGTGTGCCCTCATTAGGTGAAGCAAACTGATTTTATTATCGGGCATGTTGAGCTGAGGGGGGCCGCAGAGAAATGGCGGTAGCGACTGTTTACTAAAAACATAGGACTCTGCTAAGTCGCAAGACGATGTATAGGGTCTGACGCCTGCCCGGTGCTGGAAGGTTAAGGGGACTTGTTATCTGTCTTCGGATAGAGAAGCTCGGAACCGAAGCCCCAGTAAACGGCGGCCGTAACTATAACGGTCCTAAGGTAGCGAAATTCCTTGTCGGGTAAGTTCCGACCTGCACGAATGGCGTAACGACTTCCGCACTGTCTCAACCAGGGACTCAGTGAAATTGTATTGGCGGTGAAGATGCCGTCTACCCGCGAAAAGACGGAAAGACCCCGGCACCTTTACTACAGCTTGACATTGAATTTTGAAATAGTATGTGTAGGATAGGTGGGAGGCTTTGAAGTTCCGACGCCAGTCGGGATGGAGCCACCCTTGAAATACCACCCTTGCTATTTTAGGGTTCTAATTTCGACCCGTTATCCGGGCGAAAGACAGTGTCTGGTGGGTAGTTTGACTGGGGCGGTCGCCTCCCAAAGAGTAACGGAGGCGCGCGAAGGTTCCCTCAGGCTGATTGGAAACCAGCCGTGGAGTGTAAAGGCATAAGGGAGCTTGACTGCGAGAGAGACATTTCGAGCAGGTACGAAAGTAGGTCTTAGTGATCCGGCGGTCCCGTATGGAAGGGCCGTCGCTCAACGGATAAAAGGTACGCCGGGGATAACAGGCTTATCGCTCCCAAGAGTTCACATCGACGGGGCGGTTTGGCACCTCGATGTCGGCTCATCACATCCTGGGGCTGGAGCAGGTCCCAAGGGTTTGGCTGTTCGCCAATTAAAGTGGTACGTGAGCTGGGTTTAAAACGTCGTGAGACAGTTTGGTCCCTATCTTTCGTGGGCGCAGGATATTTGAGAGGATCTGTTCCTAGTACGAGAGGACCGGAATGGACGAACCAATGGTGTTCCAGTTGTCGCGCCAGCGGCATTGCTGGGTAGCTAAGTTCGGAATGGATAACCGCTGAAAGCATCTAAGCGGGAAGCCAACCTCGAGATTAGATATCCCTCTGTATGGAAACATTCAGACTGAAGACCCCTTGAAGACTACAAGGTTGATAGGCCAGGTGTGTAAGCATAGCAATATGTTTAGCTTACTGGTACTAATAGGTCGTGAGGCTTAGTCACAAAACTTTTGACACAAATATTGTACGTTTTTATGTGCTTATATCTAAATTTGTTAGATTTTATCTAAAATTTATACATTCTATTGACTTTCAGATAATTCATTTCACAAGGCTAGAAGGAAAAATCAGAGTAAGTCGTGCTGATGAGTACCTCGTCGAGGATTTTGACTGATAACGCAGTGAAATTATTTATCTGAAAGTCTGATGAACTTTTTTTCGGTGGTAATGGCGAAGAGGCAACACCCGTTCCCATCTCGAACACGGAAGTTAAGCTCTTCAGCGCCGATGGTACTGCTCGGGAAGCTGAGTGGGAGAGTAGGTCGCTGCCGAAAATTTTTTATAAACCCGGAACCATATTGGTTTCGGGTTTTTTATTTTTGTACAGCCAAACTAAGGTAATTTTTATTTTCATCGAACATTAATTTCTTATCTACCATTATTCGGAGAAAAGAAATAATCTTATCATTTGGTAATTCAGCGAAATGTTCTAATATTTTTTTTATTGATCGGTGATGCCGGCAGAAAAGATAGATTTCTCTGGACTTTCCTTTAAGACGGTGAGTTAATGTTTTATTATTAAATTGTTTTTGAATTATTATGAGAAAATCCCGACCATCCAGAAAACTGAGAATCGGCTCGAAAAAAGAATTATTTTGAAGAGATTCATATTCCATCTTCCATTTTTTTATCCTTTGTTTGACAGGCTTCCAAAGTTTTTTCTGATACCCAAGATCACCTCGATATGCTTGTATTAAAAATCGGATAGAAGATATATTTTGTGGCAATAGATCTGTATAGAGCGGGTGGTTATATAATGCTTTAATTCCGAATTGTTGTGGGTTTTGCCATACCGGACTTCCAAGACCCAGCCAGAAATTAACCTGGCGCAAAGGACGAAATGGAGCTACAAATTCCAAATTTCGTAGCGTTTCTTCAACATCGTCCTTATCACTACCTGGGAATTGAAGTATAAGATTTGAATTATTCACAATTTCCAACTGTTCGCAATTTTTCATAATTTCCAAATTTTGTATGGCCGTGGTTCCTTTATTCAGTTTATTGAGCAGCCTGGTGCTGAGCGACTCTATGCCTATCTGTACTTCACTCATTCCTGCATCACGCATTATTTTAAGATTTTCCATGGTTGTTGTAGCTCGTATTTCAGAAAAAAAACGAAAATCCTTTTTAAGCTCTTTCAATTGAGTAAAAACTTTTTTAGACTCTTTAACCGGAAGAGCATTATCAGTAAAGGCTATAGATAGAGACTTATACTTGGAAGTAAGGTTATCAACTTCGGAAACCACTTTAGAATAGCCTTTTGATCTATAGCCATCCCACTGAAGGTTTAGATTGCAAAAAGCGCATCCCTTGATTTTTTTTGATCTTTGTGCATAGCGCCACCAACATCCCCTGGAAATTTCAGATAAAATAGTGGGGAAAAAAGTTTTTTTTGAACCAAATGTTTGAAGCAGGTTAAAATAATCGTCATAGTCCGGCATTGGGAGACTATCCAGTGTTTCCATTTGATAGAATATATCTGAATTATCATTTTCTATGGATTCTCTTGAGATTACACCTTTAATGGAAGGGATTTTATTTGTTTTATTAGAAATGCCGAGGTGATGTACTAATTGGCTTAAAGGTAATTCACCTTCGCCCTTGACTACGAAATCTATCTCCGGGATTAACTTAAACACCTCTTTTGATGCGCCGGCAAATGTTGAACCTCCTAATACAATTTTAAGGTCAGGATATTTTATTTTTAGTTGCTTAATGATATAAAGCGAGGAAGTTAGCTGGCACTGACATACAGAAAAACCTGCAAGACAAAATTTATTCCAGTTTATGCTTTCAATAAAAACATCGGTAACCTCTCTTACCTTTGAAACAAGTTCTTTAAAACTTGATTTGCGAAACAGAGGCTTAACTCCAGCTTCCCTATAAAAGATCTTTTCAATAGTTTTAAGTTTTTCAGGGGATAACATTGCAGCATAAATAGTTTCAGCAAGCCAGGTACTTTCTGAAATAGAATGATATAGTTTATAGCCTATAGTCTCAGCCATCTTTAAATAAAAGTGATGAGCCGCTATATTGAGATAGGGGAACTGTAATTTTAAATATGCTTTCAGAGCGCCTATCTGAATGGATGGGCGGCTGAAAAGCGACCAAGGCATAGAAACAAGTATTACATCTTTACATGTGTTTGTTTGCTTAGATTTCATAATAATAAGAAATATCGTAACACGTCAGCTCTTTAAAAAAATTCAACCTAAATTGATATGCCAGCGCTTGTTCAGGGTGATTCCATGATCGATGCCCATACGCTGATGGGGGACATGGCTATTATCTGTACCCATTCCCAAGAAAAAGTACTGATTAACTATGCGTCGGCGTGGAAATTTTTGCAAAATCAGCAAACATACCGAACATGTATGCTATATTGATAAGCAGGGCAAGCCTGTTTTCCCGAAGATCCATATCATCTGCCATAACCATGACCCCATCAAAAAAATCATCCACGACATTGCGTAGAGAAGCTATATCATAAAGCGCCTGGTCAAAAAGTCCTTTATCAAGATTATCTGACACCTTTTTATTGACCCTCTTGCAGGCTTCATAAAGAGCTGTCTCGCATTTATCCAGAAACAGATTTTCATCAACGTCTTTGCTTTTGGGGAGTTCGGCTTTTTTTATTATATTAACCACGCGCTTGAAAGTAATAGACAATGGCTCAAAGTCCGGCTTGGTCTTAAGCTTTTCTAACGCCTCGGTTCTGTTCCATATATTCGGCACATGGTCTGCTGAGACACTTATCACTGCTGATATAATATCTTTTGAAAATCCCTCTTCGGAGAGAAGATGGGCAATACGATTTTTCAGAAAAGAGTAAACATTTTCAACATTTTTCTTAAACTCCTGATCGCTTTTTTGGTCAAAAAGTTTCATGCTCTTTTCTATCATCTCAACTATGGAAAAAGAAAAATCTTTGTTAAGCATGATCTGAATAATACCAATGCCCTGCCTTCGAAGCGCATAAGGATCAGAAGCCCCTGTTGGAATGAGTCCGGCAACAAAACATCCGCATATGGAATCAATTTTGTCGGCAATGCTGAGAATGGAACCTGTAAGCGTTTCCGGAAGCGGTCCGCCGGAATAGCTGGGTCGGTAATGCTCCTCAATTGCATATGCAACATCATCAGGTTCTCCGGCATTCAGGGCATAAATTCTTCCCATAACACCCTGAAGTTTTGGGAATTCAACCACTACCTGACTCACAAGATCGGCCTTGCACATCAAAGCAGCTTTTCCAACATTTTCTTTAAGATCAGGCAGATATTGTTTTAAATCAGAATCATGCGAAATTTCATCTGCCAGATATTCGGCTATTTTTTTGACTCGTATTGCCTTTTCATACATTGATCCCAGGCTGGCCTGAAAAAGAACTCTTTTCAGTTTTTCTATCCAGTCTTCAAAAGAAGATTTTGAATCACTTTTGTAAAAGAACCTGGCATCTTCCAGCCGGGCTCTGAGCACTCTTTCATGCCCTTTTGCAACAAGCGACATATCCTTTGCACGCGTATTATTAACACTAATAAAACAGGACATGAGCTTGCCTTTTTTATCAACCACACTAAAATATTTCTGATGCTCACGCATAGCAGTAATCAGAACCTCGTCAGGAAGCTCAAGAAATTTTGTATCAAACTTTCCTGCAACGATTGCCGGGTATTCAACAAGGTTGGTTACAATATCCACGAGTTCATCATCCTGCAGCACCCTGCCATTCAGACTCTTTGCAACTTTTGCTGTCTCGCTTTCAATAATTTCCCTTCGTTTTTTTGAATCCACCATTACATAAGCTGAATCCAGCGCTTTTAGGTATTCATCCGGATTAGAAATCTTTATTCTGCTGGGTTGCATAAAACTGTGACCTGATGTGTATCTGCTGCTTTTAATATTCCCCACTATAAAAGGAATTATTTTATTCCCCAAAAGAGCAAGTATGGTATGAACCGGTCTTGCAAATTCAACAGACAGATCCGCCCATCTCATAGTTTTGGGGAAAGGGATAGCCGTAATCAGATCAGGGAGTATGCTTTTCAGAAGAAGTCCGGTGTTCAAACCAGATTCTACTTTTTTTGCGCATAAATAAGCACCCTTTTTCGTCTCCTTGATTATTATATTTTTAACTGAAACACCGACCTTTTCAGCAAATTTTTCTGCCGCTATGGTGGGATTACCCTGTTCATCAAATCCTATATTTGCTGGAGGCCCTGTCACCTCAGTTGTAAGGGGTCTCTGCCTGCCTGAAACATTTTTTACCTCAAGAACAAGTCTTCTTGGTGTTCCAAAAGTCTCAGCAGTTCCATGTTCTATCCGTCCATCCGCCAACTTCTTTAAAAGCATGGCTGACAATGCATTCAATGCCGGCTCTATATAACCTGCCGGAATTTCTTCAGTACCTATTTCAAGTAATAGACTGTCCATATCTGCCTCTAATTTCGAGACCTTTGAAAAACGCTCAATTTCCAAAGATCTCAATTTTATAGTAGTTTAGCTTTTTGAAACAAGATAGACACCTGAAGCGGATATATTTTCAAAAAACTAAACTATTACGTTATTTCATGTTAAGGTTAGGAAACCCTTTGGCTTCTCTTTGTGCCAGATATTGTTCTGCACAAGCTCTTGCAAGATTTCTAATACGTGCAATATAACCGGTTCTTTCTGTAACGCTTATTGCTCCGCGAGCGTCGAGTATATTAAAGGTATGTGAACACTTTAAGCAATATTCGTAGGCAGGAATAACGAGCTTTTCCTTAATAATACTCATGCCTTCGGCCTCGTATTTATTGAAAAGATCGAGCAGCATATCAACATCCGCCAGCTCAAAATTATATATTGACTGCTCGATCTCCTGCTGGTGATAAACATCTCCATAAGTTATATTGTTATTCCATTGCAAATCATAGACGTTATCCACACCCTGCAAGTACATGGAGATTCGTTCAAGACCATAAGTAATTTCCACGGATACAGGATGCAGTTCTATACTGCCTGCCATCTGAAAATATGTAAATTGAGTAATTTCCATGCCATCCAGCCAGACTTCCCAGCCAAGACCGGAGGCCCCTAATGTGGGCGACTCCCAGTCATCCTCAACGAATCTGATATCATGCTCAAGGCTGTTTATTCCAAGTGCCTTCAGACTCTGCAAGTACTGCTTCTGAACATCTATGGGAGAAGGTTTGAGTATTACCTGAAACTGATAGTAATGTTGCAGTCTGTTTGGATTTTCACCATAACGACCATCTGTGGGACGCCTTGAAGGCTGAACATAAGCCACATTCCAGGGTTCAGGGCCAAGCACCTTTAATAAAGTTGCCGGATGAAATGTTCCAGCACCAACCTCAATATCATATGGTTGAACCAGCACACATCCCTTGCGTGCCCAAAACTTTTGTAATGATAATATAACCTCTTGAAAATTCATCTCTCTTTCCTCTGTACGTTATTTGGTAACTTCTCAAAAAGTTCAATTTATGAGGTTATTAGGCTATCTTTTTAAAACCGGATGTCAAGTTTCTTTTTCAGGTTTTCCGGTGTCACATTGATTTTTATTTTTCTGTGCAGTAATAATTTCCCATACCCCTTTGCCTTCCTCTCAACTGCAAAGGGAAAAACGATTGTCTCTGTGTTTCTGCGGTGAACTATTATCAAAAATAAAGCAGGCTTTCAAACAAATGATGAAAAATAAAAACAGAACAAACGCTCATGGTCTTTCATGGCCCGAACTTATACTAGGAACACTGGTAATCCTCGTAGCTGACGAAATATCTTTATAGAATTTATGGGGTTAATCAATGTTCATGCAATTTGAATAAAAATATAATACATTATGTTTGCATATTGATGAAAATTGCATTAAGCTATAATCAAAAAAAGGAGACTAAAAATGCCTTCACTTCAAGTAAGAGAATTGCCGGCACAAATTTATCATAAATTGCAATCTAAAGCTCAAAAAGAACATCGCAGTTTTTCCCAGCAGGCGATTGTTGCCCTTGCAAAAGGCCTTGATATGGAAGAAAATCCTAAAAAACGTCGCGCCTCTTTACTTAAAAGTATTATGGATGATCCGGTCGTTCTGAACAGCCAGGATGTTGCCAGCCCTGTTGATCTTATACGGAAAGACAGACAGCGATGATTATTATACTTGACGCAAGCGCAGCGGTTGAAATTATTCTTCAAAGACAAAAAGGAATAGCCTCTGCACAGGTATATTGAAAATGCAGACTGGATTATGGCCCCAGGGCTATTTATCGCTGAAGTAACAAATTTTTTTTGGAAATATTATAAATTCGGCGATATGTCTTTGGAACAATGTGAAAAGGCTGTAGAGTATGCAATAGCTCTGCCTGATGAATACAGCAACGACCTGGCTTTATACAGAGAATCCTTTTCATTGGGATGCCTTGTCGGGAAACCGGTCTACGATATGTTCTACCTTGTTCTTGCGCGGCGAAATAACGGGTATTTGATCACGCTTGATAAGAAACTCATGAATATTGTAAAAGATAATTCAATCAGAATTATCGAATAACCGGTCCTCCACTTCTATTATTTCTACCACCTGCCGTTTTCCCGACTATATTTGATGGCGTCATAAAAAGTCCAACATACCCCTTAACAATCAATCAAAACGCTTAAAAATATCTCAACCTACAGCAAGCCAATCCGCAACCCGCGGTGAAAAAATTGCAAAAGAAAACAAATTAAAACTATTGAAAAATAAGTAATCAACATATCAAGGCCCGTCCCGCAAGCCGTCACGTCCC
>Ga0255420_10206_pt3 | contig 12031 bp, 7 predicted proteins | sample ANMaggSeSYBR02I3_FD_182630 | JGI IMG/M metagenome (GOLD analysis project Ga0255420, IMG submission 182630) | Sediment cell enrichment communities from methane seep in Santa Monica Basin, California, United Staets - ANME aggregate JGI... | ecosystem: Environmental > Aquatic > Marine > Cold seeps >...
CCTCCCGGGAACTCCGGCATCAATTCAACTAATGTAAAAATTACATCTTGTTCATCAACTTCTTCTTCCAACTCTAAAATTGAAGGACTTAAATATTCATCTTCAATGTTAGCATCTTTTTGTGCAGAAATTCCATTTCCACTTGACATCGGAGCATTAGTTTCTGAATTTGCGGACTTTTTTTCTGTCCGTTTTGACCCCTTTTCCCGGGAGGAACTTTGTTTTAAGACTATACCATAAACCCGATCTTTAGATTTGTTTTCCTCACTGACTACAACTCCACCTATAAAATATTCAATAGGCTGATTTACACTAACAATATCTATTAAAGTATCCTGAGTGGATTTTCCCGCAAACATAATAACTTCTGGCTCTATTTCTCCTGTAGGCATAAAATCATCTGCAATTTCAGTTGTCAATCCTTCAGGTTTGTACTCTTCCTTTTCAGGTTCAATATTTATTTTTGTATCGGCTGTTTCTTGTTTGTCCTGGTTAAAGTTATTAGGGTCAGGTTTTGCTATTTTTTCCTCAGTTGTGATTTCTAAATTGTTTTCTTTAAAATTCTGTGGGGTTTGGATATTAACCTCCTCCTTAGGTTTATCTGTTAACACAGTAATATCTGATTCAGGTTTTTCTAAATAATATTTAAAGTATGAAAATAACCCGATTAATATAAGGACTGATGCTGCTAATGAGAAATACAGGATTCTATCACTCATTTTGAAAGACTTGGCTTTAAGGAAAGACTCTTTACTTAATATGCTTTTTTGCAAATTATCATTTATTTCTGTAATAATAGATGACAATTTTTCTTTATCCGAAACAAGTTTTAACCCCTCCAAAGCATCAGAACATAATTCACAGTTTTTTAAATGTGATTCAACTAAGTATTTCTCCTTTTCCGAAAGTTCTGAAAAACTGTGTTTTTTTAAAGCCTCAAGTTTCAGACAACCAGACTGGTTAAAAAGCCTTTCATTTATTTCATCACTATTTGTCATACTTTTTCCAGGTAATTTTTAAGATTTCTTTTTCCGTTTTGTATATAACTTTTTACCTGTTTCATATTGTAACCGGTAATCCGGGCAACTTCTTTATACGTTTTATTCTGTAAATATAGTAATTCTATACATCTGCGTTGTTCCTCATTCAGAAACTCAATTGCCTTATTCAACTTCGGAACTTTTTCATTTAAACCTTCAGTATCATATTGATGCACTATATCCACCGATTCCATAATATCAGTCTTTAAATTTTCATAGAAAATATCTTTTACCTTATCAATAGTCTTTTGCTTTCTGAGTTTCATAAGGCAATGGTTTTTTGAAACTGAATAAATCCAGCTTTTAAAAATTGAAATATCCTGTGATTTTAAATTTTCAATAAGATTTTCAAATATTTGCATTACGGCATCTTTGCTATCTTCTTCATTTCTCAAGTATTTCATACAGACGCCAAAGACGAGGTGGGTGTATCTTTCAAAAAGTTCCCCGATAAAAATGTTATCATCAGAATTTTTGTGCTTAACAAGCAATTCGATATCAGATAAAGATTTTTTATCAGATATCAATTTATTTTTCCTATTAATTCTGAGAAACATTTCAGGGTCTTTTTTGATGTGATTGTTGCAAACATTGTACCAACCCCCATTAATATGTTAAGTGCGGTTTATATATATCTCATCATAATCAACTTCAAAATTATCCGGTATAATTCCCTCAAAATTTCAAAATTATTATGGAATCTCAACTTTTGATGCATCCCAATTATGAAAACAAGTTTTTTAACCTTTTAAATTAATGATATGGAAATTAAAAAAGCAAACCTGGAAAACAAAAGGAGTGTTTTATTTCAAATTGGATTGGTGATAAGCCTATCATTAACACTTTTGGCATTTGAATGGACTACGGTCGAATCCGGCAAAATAGATTTAAGTTTCTACAGGGAATCATTCGTTGAGGACGATTTGCCTGAAATGACATTCCACAAGAAAAAACCTGAAATGCCTAAACCTAAAGTTATCCGAAAAATTGAAATAGTTGAAAATGAAATTGAAATTGAGGAAGATATTGAAATTACAGTGGAAGTAACTGACGAAGCTTTTAATAAAACGGATATTATACCTGATATAGAAGAGGTAGAGAAAGAAGACCCGGTTATTTGGGCACAGGTTTCAAATCCACCTCAGTTTCCTGGTGGCTTAACAGCATTGTATAAATATTTAAAATTAAATCTTAAGTATCCAGCAGATGCCAAAGGGATCAATCTTGAAGGAACTGTTCATGTATCTTTTGTAGTATGGAAAGATGGTTCTATTAGTGATGTTGAAATTCTAAGAGGCATTGGAGGGGGTTGTGACGAAGAGGTTATCAGGGCAATCGAATCAATGCCCAACTGGATTCCGGGAAACCAAAATGGTAATAAGGTAAATGCGGCATTTCAAATGCCGGTAAAATTCAAATTAAACTAAAACTTAAAAAATGAAAACAACAGAAATTATTAAAAATTGTAAAATTACATTCATGATATCAGTAATTCTTCTGGTATCATTTGAGGCTATCGCTCAACTTGAGACACCGGAAAACAAAACGTTGTCTCCATATTTCTTTGTCCAATCTGATGATCCAGGATTAGACCAGCTGCCTTTGAAATCAACAAAAACTGAGGTTGAAATCGCAGGGGTAATTGCTGATGTAAAAGTTAAGCAGGTATATAAAAATGAAGGGACAAGATCCTTAGAAGCGATTTATATTTTTCCGGCTTCAACACAGGCGGCAGTTTACGGATTGAAAATGACCATCGGAGAAAGAACCATTATAGCTAAAATTGAAGAAAGTGAAAAAGCCAGGCAGGATTATGAGGAAGCCAGACAACATGGTAAAACAGCATCCCTTCTTGAACAGAAAAGGCCAAATGTATTCCAGATGAGTGTTGCTAATATTATGCCTGGGGATAAAATAGTTGTTGAATTAAGCTATACAGAACTTATAGTTCCCGATGAAGGTGTTTATGAATTTGTATATCCAACTGTTGTTGGCCCCAGGTATTCAAATACACCTGAGGATATTGCAAGTGCCAACGAAATGTGGGTTTCAAATCCTTACACCCATGAAGGCGAAAATCCTTTTTATACTTTTGATTTATCTGTAAACCTTATGGCAGGCCTCCCTGTAAATGACGTAGTTTGCACTTCCCATGATATTGATATTAACTTCGCCGGGAAAAATGAAGTTTTTGTAAGCCTGTTAGATTCTGAAAAATTCGGAGGTAACCGCGATTTCATTTTAAAGTACAAATTGCAGGGAAATCAGATTGAGTCCGGCCTGTTACTATTTGAAGGCGAAAAAGAAAATTTCTTTCTTGCAATGATCCAACCCCCCAGGCATATAAAGCCCGAAGACATCCCTCCTCGTGAATATGTTTTTATTGTTGATGTTTCAGGTTCAATGTCGGGGTTTCCCCTTGAAGTATCTAAAACTTTACTGAAAGATTTAATAGGTAAACTCCGTCCATCTGATAAATTCAATGTTTTGTTATTTGCCGGAAGTTCCCGTTTATTCTCTCCAAATTCTCTAATTGCAAATGAATTGAATATCCAAAAAGCCATTAATTTTTTAGATAATCAAAGAGGAGGAGGAGGAACAGAATTGCTGCCCGCATTACGAAAAGCATTGGCCATAAAGGGAGCGGAGGATTTTGCACGCACCATTATAATTGCCACCGACGGTTATGTAACAGTTGAAAAAGAAGCTTATGATTTAATAAGGAGAAACCTCGGAAAGGCAAACTTTTTCACATTTGGTATCGGAAGTTCGGTTAATAGGTATATACTTGAAGGTATGGCACATGTTGGTAAAGGGGTCCCCTTTGTAGCAATAAACCAAAAAGAAGCAAAGGAAAAGGCTGCCAAATTCCGAAAGTATGTTGAGAATCCTGTTCTGACTAACATTAGTATGAGTTTTAACGGATTTGATGTTTATGATGTTGAACCGTTAGAAGTACCGGATGTGTTTTCAGAAAGGCCCGTACTTGTGTATGGAAAATATAAAGGTAGCCCTACCGGTTCTATAGAACTGACAGGCAATACAGGTAATAAAATGTTTCAACAAAAATTAGAGGTAAACAAGTTTAAGAATCATAAATCAAACTCAGCTCTCAAATATTTATGGGCAAGAGAAAAAATCAGGATTCTGGATGATTATACAAACCTTGCTCAAAACAGCGAACATGTAAATGAAATAACCTCATTAGGATTAAAGTACAATCTGCTTACCGCTTATACATCCTTTATTGCAATTGATTCGGAAACAAGAAATGAAGATGGCAATTTAACGACAGTTAAACAACCATTACCTTTGCCCAAAGGTGTTAGTAATAGTGCTGTGGGTAAATCAATGTATATGGGCGGTGTACAATCACGGGGAAACGGCTGCAAAAAATCCGGAGGGGCTATAAAAGAATATTTAGCCATTGAATGTGTTGATTCTGAAATAGGATTACAGGAAAATCCGGATATCTTTTCTGAACCTTTGGTTATGCCTGAATTTATCGGTGGGAAAAAAGCATTTGAAAAATTTATCAGCAATAATCTGGTCTATCCTGATGAAGCAAAAAACAAAGGCATAAAAGGTACAGTGTATATAGAATTTGTTGTGAACCCGGACGGGACAATTGAAGATATTCTGATAAAAAGAAGTATCAATTACTTAATAGATAAAGAGGCTATCCGTTTAATTAAACTAACAAGTGGAAAATGGAAACCAGGAAAACAACATTGCAAAGCCGTAAAAACAAAAATTACTATTCCGGTAAAATTTGAGATTTAATCTTATTTTTGCATTGCTTTGATATTCTAATGCTGTTTGAATCCCGCAAAGCGGGATTCTTTCAGTACAGTAAAATTAATTGGACAAAACAGTAATTTATATGCTTAAAGTTTTTATTACACCTTTTATTTTGGTTATTATTTTTTCTAATAATTTTCTAATAGTTTCAGCACAAAATGTTAATGCAAGACCAGACAGCATAAATAATATTCAGCAGAAAGATACTTTATCGAAATTTGATAAATTTAATAAAAAAGCCGAGCATCTTTTTAGAATACTACCAGTACCTATTTATTCATATTCGACCGAAACCGGCCATTTATTTGGCCTGGCAAAATATAATATTTTTCGCCTGGTTAAAAATGATACTGTATCGGTGGCTTCAAAAGTTGCAGGAGTTTTTACCTTTTCATCCTTAGGGCATATATCAATTGGAGGAGGAAGTTCGTTAAATTTCGGGAAGGGAAAATATATGCTTGAGACAGGTGTGGGATATAAAGAGTTCCCCGAATATATCCTCGGTATCGGCAATGATGTATCACGAGATGGTCTTGAACAAATAAAAGTCCGTAAGATTTCAATGTTATTCAAATTCTTTGTAGAATTAGCGGAAAATTTACAAATTGGCCCGGAATATTTTTATAATGATTACTATTCTATCGAAAAAGGAGACAGTAGTTTTTTAATCAAAGATGATGTATTGGGTAAAGACGGAGGATTTTCATCAGGACTTGGATTAGCTTTAATTTATGACAGAAGAGATTACAGGTATAATCCCTCAACCGGTGGATACGCTTCGGTTAGCTTTGATGTTTATGATAAAGCAATTGGCAGTGATTTTAACTATAATAATATTATTATTGATTTAAGGAAATATTTTAGTCCCTATCTGAACCATGTCTACGCGTTCCAGATATATACCGAAGTAAAGTCTGGAAGTGTACCCTTTTATGAATTGTGTATGATGGGAGGCCCGGATAGAATGAGAGGGTACTATAAAGGCGTTATAAGAGATAAAGCGATTATTGACGGGCAATTTGAGTACAGGATGCCTGTATGGAAAATTTTTGGTGCTACGGCTTTTGCCGGAGCCGGTAGAGTGGCACCAACATTTAGCGAAATAAACTTCGACGGCCTCTGGTATTCTTATGGGTTTGGATTAAGAATAATGGTAGATAGCAAGAATAGGGCTAACCTCAGATTCGATTTCGGATTTGGTGAGCAAAATGCCAGGGGAATATTCATTGGATTTACTGAAGCGTTTTAATATTAAGGATGCCCGGTAATTCCTAAAACGGATTTTATAACTACATTTGCAGAAAATTAAAACAAGCTTATAAAACTATGACTAAATATAAGTACATTATTTTAATATTAGCTCTGTCATTCGTTTTCAGTTCATGTGAAACTGATTTTGACACAATTGCCGAGTGGAAAGATATTACTGTGGTATATGGTTTATTAGATCAAAAAAACTCAGTTCAATATATAAAAATTAATAAGGCTTTCCTCGGCGATGGTAATGCCCTTGTATATGCACAAGAGCCTGATTCGAGCAATTACGGATTTCCATTAACAGTATTAGTTGAAGAAAGGGATGAATCAACAAACAATTTAATAAGAACTTTAAATTTTGGGCCAACGACTATTTATAATAAAGAGCCAGGGGTTTTTTATTATCCCGAACAAGTTATTTATAAAAAAACTCTTAATGATTATGATACCATTATTAAAATAATTCAGTCAGGCGTGATAATTGGGTATGATACAATTTGGCTTAACGAAAACCATCTTTATAAGCTTTTAATACAATACCCTGATTTAAGTAAAGAAATAAGCTCTGAAACTGTTTTAGTACATAAATTTAGCATTAATAAACCTAGAAGAAAGGGTAATATGGATTTTGATCCTGAACCTCAAAATCCACAGGAATTCAATTGGGATAAAGCTGAAAATGCCGGTGAATATGAGTTAAAGGTTAAATTCCATTACAAAGAAATTCAATTCAATTCAACCGACACAATTAACAATTCTATTACTTTTATTTCTGCAACAGTATTTCCCCCGGCTTATGGAGATGAAATTTCATATTATTACTGGGACGATAACTTTTACTCTGCTTGTACCAATAGAATCCCATACGAAGATCCGGCTGATGAGCAGAATATTAAAGAAAGGCATCCTTTTTATATTGAAATTATAGTATCGGCTGCTGAAAATGAGTTTTCATTTTACATGCAGGTATATGAGCCTTCAACCAGTATTGTGCAGCAAAAACCGCAATACACAAATATCAATAATGGCATTGGAATATTTTCGGCACGATATCAAAGAAAAAGGGATAAAAATATTCATCCTGATACAAAAGCCGAGCTAGCAAAACTTGACGGCCTGAAATTCATATATTAGGCCTGGATATTTACTTTCGGATTGCAATTCGAAAGAGTAGAGATAAAAGAAAACGACTACCTTGTTTCTTATGTAATTATATTCAATGGGTTATGAAACTGAAAATGCAAGTTGGATTAAGTTAGTCTTAGATGATTAAAAAAGGCGCTTAATGAAAAGGAATATAGGTCTTCCTGAACTTTATTCAGTTACAATAATTTTTCTAATGTAGATATTTGCCTCTGTTTCAGATTTTAAAATATAAGTACCACTCCTGAGGCCCGTTAAATCAAGTTGTTGTTTAACTAATCCTTGTTGATTTGCTTTTAATTCAATAGCAAGTACTTTTTGTCCCATTATGGAATATAAAAAAACTGACACTATTCCGCCTGATTTTGTTTTTAATTCAAAATGTAAATTACCTTTTACCGGGTTAGGATAAACCCTGAAATGATCAGCAATAAGTGAATCTGCAATGCCTGATTTCTCACTTTCATAAATTTCTTTCACCATTTCGTAAGAAATTCCATAGTTGTAAATACGCAGGTTATCCATTAACCCTTTGTAATTATAACCTGTTTGATCAGGCAATGACTGGCCAATTACAAGATCGTAGGAAGTTTTATTGATTTTCCCGGAATAGGGAGCAAATCCCTCTAATTCTCCATTTAAAAACACTAAACAATCCATTCCATTATACAATCCGACAATATGATACCAGATATCTGTTTCTAATATTGTTTCCAAATCGATATCAACAATTCCATCTGAACCATTGATGGTAAAACGCAGCCGGTCATCTGTTATTGATGTTTTCCAGCGTGTAGTCCAGTTTCCATGCGAAACAGGATAGGATTCCCTGTCAAACAATTCGCTCATGTTTATCCAGTAGCTGACAGTAAGTCCATCCTGGAAGTTCAGGCCATCATAATTGGTAACAGTGACTTTACTGCTTGAAATATTTAGTTTGATCGCCTGATCAATGATTCCTAGCATATCTTCAGTAAAAATACAATTCCGCACCAATCCATGGTTTCCGTTTCCTGACACATCTTCAGCATTACCGGCAAACAGGAAATGAGCCACAAGATCACCGGTTTGCAAATTTTCAGTATCTCTAACAAGGATAAGAACACTGTCTTTTACTGTAGCATTTTCCACATCCTTTACTTCACAAATAATATACACATTGTTTTGTTGGTTCGTTGCAAAATAAGTGATATTTTCACCGTTTCCTTCAATCGCTCCTGCTGTAGCAGACCAATTATAAGTAAGCTCATCATCATTGGCATCAGTAGCCATGCAGTCTATTATTGTCGATCCTGAAAGGTCAAGAATCTGGTCATCTGCTGTTAGTTGTACAATTACCGGGGGGTAATTAATCTTTTCAACTACCTTTAGGATTATCGTATCTGCATCTGTAAGTTCATCCGCATCAATAACGATACAAATAATTTGGTAATAACCAGTGTTTTCAGGAAGGAGTTCAAAAATACTTTCATCGCCAGGTTGTGGTTGTCCATCAATAGTCCAGTTATATTCCAAAACAGAGGTTTCTTTGTCCTCTGCGGAACAGAAAATATTTATTTCATTGCCAACTACACCAACACTGTCAGCTGAAGATAAGGCCTTTATTCGTGGTGGATAATTTGATACCGTTTGACCAGCATTGTAATCAATCACAATACCATTAACATAAGCTTTATTAAAAACATAATCGATTTCTGAACTTGCCGGAAGTATTACTGCCATAACAGATGAACTGGGAGGAATATCCATAAAAATAATACCACTTGCGTTATTCAATATATTCAGATTCGAAATGGCATCATAAATATCATGGGTATTGTTAAAAAGATTAATTTCAACTTGCACTGATTCGTTATGGGGATTAAAGTAAAGGTAAGTTTGGTAAGCCTCATTTCTGTAATAATCAGTAGCCAGCAGATCAAGCTGCAATACCCCTTCAACATTTGTTTTTTCAATTATCCCGCCAAATATCCCGACATGCGAGGAACCATATAAACCGAGATTGGTCTCGGCCCAGCCACCATTCATGGCATCCCCCGTTCCATATGGGCCATCATCTTTTTCCTTCAAGGATTCATATGCTATCGCTGAATTCGGATCGTAAAGTGACGCCCAGTCTTCATTATCCTGCATCTCATCCGGTAAATATTCAGAATAATAAAAACGTGAAGCATTCGCAGCATTTAATACCCATTTCCCAATCGCCGTCGCATAACGATCATCATATCTTATCATTGGAACAAGGGCACCTACATGTTCCAGGCTATTCATGTGAAAGGCATAATCGGGCTGACTTATATTCACTTCACCAATGAGACCATCCATATCGTTGTCGCCCCAGTTACCGGCAATTACTCCCCAACCACGTAACTCACCTTTGTCAAAACACCAATTGATCATTTTATCAATGTTATAGGAAGAACCAAGTTCAGCATTCATGCGGGCTGCAATGTAAACACCATAAGGCAACTGTATTTCATAAGACGGGTTTTGACCCCAATCCGAAAGAAATTCAAGACAGAGTTCAGCACCAATCCGGTATTTATCATCTCCGGTGATAATATATGCCTGATACAAAATCCATCCGATAGCTCCTGCTGCTTCCGGTTGATTAACACCATCTGCTATGGGTGTCATGGTTGATAATTTGAATGCCCGGTAATTCATATAGGGTTGTTCCCAGGGTGTTGTGCTGCCGTCCATTGCATAAACTGCTTCTGACCAACGGTCCGCAATGGTAGTTACCTGATATTCAAAATCACCTGTATTGGGATAAAAGTAATTTAATTGATAGAAAAACACATTGGGCATTGTTTCGTACCACCAATCATGGCCTGAAGAGCTAAGAGGTCCATTGAGATAAACATTTTCGTCAGGACGCCGGTTGAAATATTCTTCGCAATACAATGGCCAGTTGATTCCATTCTGGTTTGATTTATTAATTCCAACAAGTGTAGCTCCCACAACCGCTGGTATTACATTAATGGCTTCTTTTCCAGGAGGGCTGTTCGTTCCTACATACGACTGTATTGCCAGTGCCGGATGGTCAGGGTAATTAGTGGTGTTTTCAAATATTGAAGCAATCGGAAAAAATTGCCCGGAAGCCTCAAGGTCAAAAATTAATGAATCATAATTACGAGCAACCTCTTTCCAATCCCTCATGTGATAAGGTTGAGGAAAATCAGGCATTTGATCCACCCTGGAAATATTAATTTGCTGTGCTATTGTGATAAAAGCAACAAAAACCAATACGGATGAAAACAGGTATTTCATTTTGTTAGAAATTCAGCTCAAATTTAACCATTTAATTTTACTACTTTTGATAACTTTTCAAAGCAAGTTAAATTCTTATTGATAAATGAATAGATTATCAACAGATACTCGAATAGGTGTTATAGGGTCTGGAGGTTTTACCCGGTTTTCGGTTGAAGCTTTTCTGAAAGTTTCTGGTACAAAAATATCCGGAGTTTTTGATATAAATCCGCAGAATTCAAAATCATTTTCAGATAAGTTTGGGTGTAAGGTGTTTAGCTCGGAGGAAAAATTACTGGAAGATACTGAAACTGATCTCATATATATTGCAACTCCCCCATTTCTACATTTTCTTCAATCAAAACAGGCATTGCTTTCCGGGAAGCATGTGATCTGTGAAAAGCCTGCTGCCCTCAAAGCAGAAGAAGTGAAGGAATTGATTAGCATTGCTCATGAAAAAAAACTGCTTTATGCTGTCAATCTAATGCAACGGTACAATCCGCTATTCTCTAATGTTAAAAGGGTTATTGAAGAAAAATTTTTAGGTGAATTTCTGCATGGCTATTTCGAAAACTATGCTTCGGATGAGAATCTGGATGAAAAACACTGGATGTGGGATGAATCAAAAAGCGGAGGTATTTTTATTGAGCATGCAGTTCATTTCTTTGATCTGTTTGAAGGTTGGTTCGGAAAAGGAGATGTAATTGCTTCGCAAAAGATCATGAAAGAGGGAGTGGAGCATAATATATGGCCTGAAGTGCAAGCTATTTGCAATTACGGTAACAGGCTGGTCAATTTCTATCACGGATTTCATCAGGCCGACAGAATGGACCGGCAGGAAATTAAACTTGTGTTTGAAACAGGAGAGATAATATTGTTTGAATGGGTACCTTCGCGCCTGTTATTGAAAGGTTTGGTTACCAACGAAAACATGAAAGCCATTGCAGATTTATTTCCGGAGGGAGAATTGGAAATTGTCAAATCTTTTATTGGAAAGGATAAAGAATACAGGAGCCATTTTGTTGATCGGCAGGCAGACCAGAAAATTGTGCTGGAAGTTGGCAATAATGATCTGAAATCAACAATATACCAGCAATTGCTTACTGACATGATGTTGGATCAGATTCAATGGATAAAAAATAACAATCATGAAAGGCGTATTAACCAATATAATGGTTTACATTCGCTGAAAATGGCTGAAAAAGCCGAAAGATTAGCTATTAAACTATGAGCAAGAGGAAAAAGAAAATATTGCCCTATTTTATGGTATCACCCTACCTGATTCATCTACTGGCATTCACTACTTTTCCTAACCCGATTGAAACCAGCATTCGGTTTAACACACCGGTTTCGAATCCCAGCAATTGTTGCCAAAGAATTGTAACCACTACCCCCGATATTACAAACGGCATAAAAAAGGCAGCCCTGAAAAACCCCCGCATGAATATTTTCCGGTTTAAAACTTCGGCCAGCAATAGCGCAACAATAATTTGCAGTGGAATATGAATGATGAGGAACTTAAAGGTATTAAGAATGGC
>Ga0255420_10275_pt1 | contig 11973 bp, 14 predicted proteins | sample ANMaggSeSYBR02I3_FD_182630 | JGI IMG/M metagenome (GOLD analysis project Ga0255420, IMG submission 182630) | Sediment cell enrichment communities from methane seep in Santa Monica Basin, California, United Staets - ANME aggregate JGI... | ecosystem: Environmental > Aquatic > Marine > Cold seeps >...
CTGGTGTTTGTGAACAGCATGGGGGGGACACCATTAATTGAACTGTACATTATTTATCGGAAAGCGGTTGAAATTGCAGAAAAGGCCGGGTTGAAAGTAGTCCGCAATTTGATCGGTCCCTATATCACTAGTTTGGAGATGGCTGGAGCATCCATAACAGTGTTGAAGATGGACGACGATCTTCTCAAGTTGTGGGACGCGCCGGTGAAAACTGCTGGCATGCGCTGGGGTATCTAAATCAAAGTAGGCTTATTAAAAAGGCTGGGGAAAAACCCCAGCCTTTTTATCACAAAGGAGATTAATTTGCCAGTTACAAGAGATGAAGTAGTGTTATGGATTAAGGCCTATAGCGAGGTTATTGTAGAAAACAAAGATTATCTCACAGATTTAGATTCGGCTATTGGTGATGCAGACCATGGAATAAATATGTATCGTGGTTTTCAGGCTGTTTTGACAAAATTACCTGCAGTTGAAGATAAAGACATTGGTACTGTTCTCAAGACTGTGGGCATGACCCTTCTCTCAACGGTAGGAGGCGCAGCCGGACCTCTCTACTCAACAGTTTTCATCCAGGCAGGTAACAAACTGAAGGGAAAAATGGAACTATCACTATCTGATTGGGCTGTTGCGCTTGAAGCGGCTACCAGTGGGGTTGTAAGTCTTGGAAAGGCAGTATTAAATGATAAGACCATGGTCGATGCATTGACCCCGGCTGTTCAGGTTCTGAACGATGCAGTAAAACAGGGATTATCTATGAACGAAGCTCTGAAGGAATCTGCTAACGCGGCTGAGGAAGGAATGAAGGCTACCATACCGCTTGTAGCACGCAAAGGGCGGGCCAGTTATTTGGGTGAACGCAGCGCTGGACATCAAGACCCAGGTGCGACATCTTCCTTTTTGCTTCTGGATACTGCTGTGAATGTTTGGGTAAAACAATAAATTTAAAAAGGAGAAATGAAATGGCTAAAAAATATGTTGGTGCAGTAGACCAGGGTACAACCAGTACCCGATTTATGATTTTCGACCATAGCGGCAAAGTCATTGGTGTTGACCAAAAAGAGCATGAGCAGATTTACCCAAAACCAGGCTGGGTAGAACACGACCCGATGGAAATTTGGGAACGCACACAGACAGTAATTAAAGGTGCGTTGAAGAAAACAGGTGTAAATGTAGACGAAATTGCTGCGGTTGGTGTGACCAACCAGCGTGAGACGACCGTGGTATGGGAGAAAGCAACCGGTAAACCTGTCTACAATGCCATTGTCTGGCAGGATACCCGCACAGACAAGATCTGTAATGAGCTGGCAAAGAACGGTGGGCAGGATCGCTTCCGTGGAAAAGTCGGACTGCCGCTGGCTACCTATTTTTCTGGACCAAAGATCAAATGGGTTCTGGATAATGTGGATGGCGCCCGGGCGAAAGCTGAAAAAGGAGAGATTCTCTTTGGGAATATTGACACCTGGGTAATTTGGAACCTGACGGGCGGCCCTGATGGTGGTGTGCACGTTACTGATGTGACAAACGGCTCCCGTACCATGTTGATGAACCTTGAAACACTGGATTGGGATCCTGAAATGCTAAAAGCAATGAGCATTCCACGTGCGATGCTGCCAGCTATCAAGGCTTCCAGCGAAGTGTATGGGGATTGTAAGAATAGCGGCTTGGATGGGATTCCTGTGGCGGGCGATCTTGGTGATCAACAGGCAGCTCTCTTTGGCCAAACCTGCTACGATCCTGGTGAAGCCAAGAATACCTATGGAACCGGCTGCTTCATGTTGTTAAATACAGGGACAAAACCGATTCAGTCAAAGAATGGTTTGCTGACGACCCTTGGTTACAAGATCGGTGATCAACCGGCAGTTTACGCTTTGGAAGGTTCGATTGCCATCACTGGTGCTTTGGTACAGTGGATCCGTGACAATTTAAAGATGATTAAAGCGTCCAAGGACATTGAACCACTGGCTAAAACCGTCGACGACAGCGGTGGGATGTACATTGTGCCGGCATTTTCCGGCTTGTTTGCTCCATATTGGAAGAGCGATGCCCGTGGAGTGTTTGTCGGAATGACACGCTATATCAACAGCGGCCACATTGCTCGTGCAGCGCTGGAAGCGACAGCCTATCAGACCCGTGAGGTCTTAGATGCCATGAATAAAGATTCTGGTGTTGATCTCACTGCCTTGAAAGTCGATGGTGGTATGGTGTTCAATGAACTGTTAATGCAGTTCCAGGCTGACATCCTTGGTGTTCCAGTGATCCGCCCGACAGTGGCTGAGACTACTGCTCTCGGCGCAGCCTACGCGGCTGGACTTGCGGTTGGTTTCTGGGCGAAAGTTGATGATCTAAGAGCCAACTGGGGTAAGGATAAAGAATGGAAGCCCATCATGGGTGCAGATGAGCGCGAAAAACTCTATAAGGGTTGGAAGAAAGCGGTAACGCGCACTTTTGACTGGGTAGAATAATCACAGAAAAACGATTACCGGGGCGGCAGAGAAATCGCCGCCCCTTATTTTTTTTCAGTGATAATATCAGAGTGTTGATTCAATTAGGAGACATATTTTGGGCAAAGTTAAAAATAATAAGCATGAAAAAGAAAATCAAAGAAAGCCCTGGATTCCATGGAAATCAGGGCTTATGGCTATTACCGTTGTCAGCATCTCTCTGGCACTTTGGGTCGGCTGGCAGGTGATTGCTGCTGAGGATAATATTGGAAAAGGGGTCTTGTGGGGTTTGATCTTCGGCGGAAGCACCTGGGCAGTATTTTTTGGCATGAATTTTTTCCACAGTTTTTTTGGAAAAAAACCAGAGAAGTGAGGATCTGTTTTTTAAAAATGTTTAACGTGAGTGATTGTTTTGTTGTTGTTTTTCATTGATGAGGGAATTCCACATTAATCCTAAAATTGATTTATAGGATAATGTGAGTTAGGATTAGGAGATGGTAAATTTGCTGCTTGTTTCACATAGTAAAAACTTGGCTGAAAGTGCTGCGGATCTGGCTAAACAGATGATCATTTCTGGGGAAATGAAAATATCTATTGCGGCAGGAATTGGGGAGGATCATAAGGAAATTGGGACTAATGCGGTGGAAATTGCTGAAGCAATTCAGGATATATATACAGATGACGGGGTGCTGGTTCTCATGGACCTGGGCAGTGCGGTTCTCAGTGCCCAGATGGCGCTTGATCTGATCCCGTCGGATATGTGTCAAAAAGTGCGGATTTGTCCAGCGCCATTTATTGAAGGTGCTGTTGTGGCAGCAGCGCAGGCTGGCTCAGGCAGCGACCTGGAAATGGTATACCGGGAAGCAATGGATGCATTAAAACCAAAGCATGAGCAGCTAAGAGAAAAAACAGATGAAGCTCCTGAGGAGGAGACCGAAAAGAAAACGTTGCTTTCCAATGGCGAAGAGAAAAAAGAAATTGTTTTAACTATTCGAAACGTGCATGGGCTTCATGCCAGGCCGGCTGTGAAATTCGTTCAAACAGCAGCAAGTTTCGATGCTGAAATTATGATAAATAATCTGAGCACAAACAAGGGGCCAGCGTCGGCAAAAAGTCTCATCGCGGTCACTATGCTTGGTGTTCTGAAGGGGCACCAGATCCAGGTAACGGCGGTGGGCCAACAACGAGAAGAAGTGTTGAAAGCGCTTTCTGATCTGGTGGAAAATAATTTTGGCGAAGCTCCGGAAAAATAATATTAGATGACAAGCTGACTTATTAACGGCAGCTTCTACTCTCTTTACCTTTTGAAAACTAACAGCAGAAAATAATAAAGCCTCGAAATATTGGGGGTCCCGCGCCTGGATTAAATGCGTTTTACGTGGCGCACCAGGGCATATAATTCTCCATTGGAAAGCCGCAAGATCTGTTAACGCAAAACCTGCCAATATCCTTGATTGAATCTATTTCGTATATAGTGTCATTGTGTCCGCCTGATATCATTGACGCTGCACTCGAAAAGAGGGAAAGGTGGCTATTTGTAAGAGAAGGAAATTCTAATTTAATATCTTATTCAATATCAATCAGTTTGTTCGCTTTTTTTCAATTGTCCTGGAGGGCTTTTCGCTTTATCTGGATTACCGATCATATCCATTTCTTGCCATATTTGTCCCCATCCGTGACCCGATTTTCGGAGAGCTAACATTGAAGTAATTTCTTCACCATTTGCCTGGTGTGTTTGAAGGGCTAACATGATTTCTCCAAAACCATACCCATTACAGAAATAACCCATAACATCCGAAACGGATGTTCCGTATGTCTCTGCGATTGCTGAAGCAAATGGGTGGTCATCCTCTTTTTTACCAGAACAGTAACTGCTGTTAAATTTACCCTCTAACCCTTCTCTCTCTTCACCCTCTTCTCCATCCTCCTCAATTTCTAAACCATCATCCCCTTTATTCACTTCTTTTATCCAATCTGCAACCACCGATCCATTTTGCGATTGCTGAACTTTGGCAAGCACTTGACTTCCTTCAGAAACATTATTGAAATTGAAATCAGGGGGCACATGTACAACAATAGTATTTCCATCATCAGTAAATATCGTGACTGTCCCTTCATCTTCGTTAAAAGAAATAACTTCCCCTTTAAGAATAGGACTCTTTTTTTCTGCAAAAACAGCGACCGGGAAAAATAGAGTGAGCAGGAACATGATTAGCAGGATCACTGATAATTTTTTCATTGTTTTCCTCTCCATGAATAACATATTATTCATTAATATATCCAATTGATTGCCAGATTTCATCCCATGTGAGATCTGTTACAAGCATTTCAAGTAACTCTTGAGCAGGTTGGCCGGTCACTTTTTCGGTTTGTAATGCGATAAGAATGTCCTCGAACTCAGCGCCGCTGCAAAACCAGGTCATGATTTGCTCGAATGAAACATTTTCAAATTGCGAAGCTATGTTTCTGCCTAATACGCTCATTTCTGAATTTAAGCATTCTGGATCAATGGTGTCCGAGTTCGCACCCATCTCAGCTGGTTCAATGATGATTTGATTTTGAGCCTCAATATCGGGAGTTTCAATCATGGGGAAACAAGCTGTTAATAGAAAGATAAATAGGAAAAGAAATCTGTACTTTTTCATGAATTTATTGTTATCTATATAACGATTCTAACATATATATAATTTCAAGGTTTACGTATCAGAACTTATAGAGAGATTAGTTTTCCAAAAAGCCACTAGTTAAGAGTTATCCTCGATTCACTCTGTCTTGTCCATAGTGTTTATTTATGAGTGGTACTAAATTTGGGGGCTTGACACAGGCAATAAGGTGCGAGGTACTGCCTTATTCAATGCAAAGTCTGAAAATTTATTATGCCTGAATATTAATCACTTTGCTAAAGCTAAAAGTTTTTCTCCCCTTACTCTTGAGCTTAAACAACCCGTTTTTAGTTAATGTAGACACGATGTGGTTTTCTTTCAGATGGTGATCGCTGAAATACATGATTGCTTCTGGTTTAAGTACTCTATGAAGTTCTATAAGCACTTCTTCCTGATTATCAAGCACATGAAATACATCAAAGAAAATAATGAGATCAAGGCTGTTATCCGGGAGGGAAGTAGAACAACTTGAAAGAATAGTTTTGATATTTGTAAGGCTTTTTTTCCGGGCTTTTTGCCCGATTATTTTCAATGCAAGATGATGAATATCAAGAGCGTATACAAAACCTGATTGGCCTATTTTCTCGGCTAACATTATTGTAAATACTCCAGGACCACAGCCAAAATCAAGAGCTTGACAGCCTGGTTCAACCTCAACTTCAGCTAATATCTTATTTGGCTGCATGAAAAGATTGCGGATTGGCATACCTATATAAGCCATCATTTCATATGCGAAATTTGACATTTTCTTTTCCATAAAATTAACTCCTTTTTCATTATTTGCCTCTCACCTCACCCTTCCATAGCATCAATCATCTCTTGGGCGTGTGCTATCACAACTTTCTTAAACGATCTTAGGTGTTTTAGGATGCTGAATAAGGGCACGGGGATAATTTCCTGATTTGCTTGCCGTGCAGTCGAACGACGAATGTGTCCCTCCGTCACCAGTTCGCGTCCTGCCTGCTCGTATGCTGCGTACACTTCGGATATCTTAGGAACTTGTTTCTTGCGCTCGGGATCTTGACCGTGCCCCGATAACCAACCGCCATTGCGTATCAGCGCACCAACCTGGGGTGCGTCCAGGAACCTGGAGAATGTTCGAAAGTATGCCAGCACATTTTTAGGAGTTTCTTTCTCTAGGCTATCGCAGCAGACGAGAGTGACAAATGGCTTCGAACAGACGAAGTGATCAATTTGATGAAACATCAACCCACTTTTCGAAATCCGTAGATCGCCGCTGTCCCCTTGGGCATAGAAACGTTCGAGGAATATCTTGAGTAGCCCCGATATTCCGAACACGTAGATCGGTGTGGCGTACACGATAATATCCGCTTCGGCCATCTGGTTAAATATCATCTGGACATCGTCCTTGCCATCATAGACGCATTTGTTGCGATGTTCTGCTGTTTGGCATTGGCCGCAAGCGAGGCAGTGGTTGATCTTGAGGCAAGAAAGCGTGAGAACCTGGCACTTTGCTCCAGCCTCTGACGCTCCCTGTAAGAGCTTATCGATTAAAAAACGAGTATGACCTCTATCGCCCCGATAGCTGCCGTTGATCGCTAAAATTTTCATATCAATATTTTTCCAATGTTTTTTACTGTCAATTTCTAAGCACCTTTTGAAGTGGTTTAATTGAGTCCTCTCAGATTTATTAGATGAGTTAACACATTATCTCGATACAGAAGGAGGATCAACTTGTTTCCGGAAAAAACTCTGCATTATTTAACAAATTGCAAGATTCTACCCTTACTCCCTGTAAACACAAATCCTCCGTTTTCTATATCCGCAATTAATTTATTCTCTGATTTTATAAATTTCTCAAAAGAAAGAATACCTCCTGGTTTTAAAACCCTGTGGATTTCAGAAAGAATATTTGTTAATCCTCCGGCGACATTAGGAATACCAAAAATAAATACAAGGTCAATTTCCTGATCCAACAGCCCCGTATTGGAAGCGTTTGCTAAAATAGGTTTGATGTTTTCTGCTCCGCTCCCAGCAATTTTTTGATTAACTCTTTTTATTGCAAGTGGATGCATATCCACTGCATAGATGAAACCATCTTTACCGACAATCTCAGCTGCCGGGATAGTAAAGGCTCCAGGACCGCACCCGATCTCCAATACTTGTAAACCTGGTTGTAGCCCCGCTGCTTTTAGAAGCTCATATGGATTTCTGATAATGGACATTAACTTACTGTCGTGCATCAATTCTGCCGTCTTATAAACAATATCAGGCGAAGTCTTGCCTTTTTTTTCACTCATATTATTTGCTTTCTTATCGTTTATCTATTGATTGCAATCACACATTTTTTATATTTTCTTTCTCAAAAACATCTTTATTAGTTAAAGATGGGCTTAGTCTGATGATTAAAAACAGAGCGCAAATTATTAATACGACATCAACATATGCCCCTAATCGGAAAATACCGAAAAACCCAAAATATACAGTGATTAGAGCGGTAACAAATTCCAACATTACGGATCTTGGTTTTTTAGTTAGACAAAGAAAAGCACAGATTGTTAATAATGTGGGACAGTTAATGGAACCCAAAGGGGAATAAAGAAGTGCGTTCAACCAAATCGGCGTTTCGACCCAATGCAGATACCAAAAACCAAATATCATCCCAACAATCCCAAAATATTTATTAACAGGTTTTAATTCCTCGAATTCAAAATTGAGTTCTTTTTTCAAATACGCGTTTATGATCAATATAAAAATAGTCGCAAAAATCAGGATATTGGGAAGTATCATATATTTTATTGAGACTATAGTTGCGGAAAGAGCTAGAAAGGCAATTAATAGAAAGAATAAAATATTTCTAGTTTTTTTAAATAGTAGCCCGACTGCTATAACGGCAAGAGAGAGTATATGAACGAAAGCGGAAAATAATGTTAATTCGCTGGTAACCATTGTCAAAGTTTTTGTTATTTCTTCCGGTGTTTTCATCATTGTCATGGAAAATATCGCCAGAAGAATTGTTCCAAGAATGATCCATTTAATAATATTTTTCATAAGCATTTCTCCTTTTTTTGGTAATTGTCAGGCTAATATCCGCAGGCGGGCATTAAATCTAATCAGGCGGTAGGTCGCGTAAGTCTTCAAGTGCGTTTTCAACCCATTGCAGCTCCCACTCCAGGTGGGCAATGCCGTAATCCAATGTGAATTGCCATAAGCGCCGTGATCTTTTGGAACCCACCTCCGCGAAGCGCCTCTTGACCACTTCCTGTACTCCATTACGGAATAACTCTAGCTTCTTGCGTAACATATTGGCGTGCTCCTCAAACAAAGTAAATATTTTATCGTCTGAGAGCGGGTGGGCAAAGAAAACCTGGGCCAACCATAAGTTGCGAACTGCGTGTTTGTTGATCGGAGTGGTCAGCCATTTTAGCAGCTCATCTTGTCCCGCATCCGTGATATGGTAAACCTTGCGGTCAGGGCGGTCATCCTGTTCAATGTGCTCCATATCGACCCAGCCGGTTTCTTCCATGCGCGTCAGCGTCCGGTAGATCTGGCTCTGTGTTGCTGACCAGAAGTGGCGCACCGACTCATCAAAGAACTTTTTCAAGTCGTAGCCTGAAAGCGGCTGGTAGGTAAGAAATCCCAGGATCGTGTGTTCCAAAGACATACTTGTTCTCCTATGTAATATACCTAATAAGGTATATATGCATTATAATATATAACACTAAAGTTATAATACTATGATTTTTATTCTGTGTCAATAGCCAGCGAAGATAAACAAATGAGCATCTTTTGGCGTAATAGCCAAAGATGCTCAAATCATCTTCTATTTAATGGATTCAGGTTACTGTAAAAATATCTGTGATTCGAATTCAACCTAACCCAAGTAACAAGCCTCCCTGGAAAACGATCACAGCGGAAAAATACGCTACTGCCAATTGCATCAGCGCTCCGAAGAGAGCCCATTTCGCGCCAAATTCCTGAATCTGAGCTGCGACTGCAACCATGCAGGGGGTATAGAGTAGTATAAACACCATAAATGCAAGGCTGGCTAGTGTACCGTGGCCGCCACTAACTTCTTCGAAGTGAGTTTGAACGACTGCCATCAGTTCAGTATTTGTGTCCTCGTCTTCTCCTTCAAAGAGGTCTATACCTACAATCAGGGGGATAGATTTAATGGTATCCACCACTGCGGTGAAAAAACTGGAAATCACCTCGCCAAGGTCTTTGAAAAATGATGTCGCGGTCAGTTCCTCTTCTGCTTCTTCCGCCTTGAAAATTTGCCCCATAGTGCCTACAACCACTTCTTTAGCCACAAAACCAGTAACAATAGCTCCTGCATTCTGCCAGCTGGCGAAGCCTGTAGGTTGGAAAATCGGTGAAATCGCTCTGTTTATATAGGCGAAACTGCTGTGTTCCACTTCAGTCTCAGCGAATGAGCCCCCATTTACAGGGATGGCCATTAAGAGCCATATGATAATGCTGGTAATCATTATGAATGAGAATGCTTTGCGCACAAACGCGGATGTTCTCCACCACATTAAATACCATATATTCCGAAAGGTTGGTATGCGGTAGGGGGGGAGTTCTAATACAAAAGGAGACCGTTCGCGGTTTTTGAAAAGTGTTTTGTTCAACACTACACCGAGCACCATAGCCACTGCAATACCTGTTAAATACAGTAAAAAGATGACGGTATTGGTGTTGTGCGGGAAAAAAATGGACGCGAATAATACATACACAGGCAAGCGTGCTCCGCAGCTCATAAAAGGAACCAGAAGGCCAGTTAATATTCTGTCCTTCTCGTTTTCAAGTGTGCGGGTTGCGTAAATGGCTGGCACCGTGCAGCCGAAGCCAACGATCATGCACATAAAACTTTTTCCATGCAGTCCGAGACTGTGCATTAAGCGGTCCATGACAAATGCAGCGCGGGCCATGTAACCTGAATCCTCCAGTATCGCCAGCGCGAAGTAGAGCGAAAGCATAACAGGAACAAATACAAGTACACCGCCCACCCCCGCGATCACACCGTCTATAAAAAGGCTTTCCACCCAGGTCCCGCCTAAACCGATGAGATTAATTATCCCCCCCGTCCAGTTGGTAATTGGTCCGTTAATGACTCCGTCTATCCAATCTAGAAAAGGGCCGGAACCATCGGTTGTAAATTTAAAGACAGCCCACATCAAGGCTAGAAAAATCGGGATTCCAAGGATGCGGTTTGTAACAATTTTATCGATCTGGTCGCTCACCGAGATGCGGGCGGCTTGGGATTTATCCACAATCTCTCGCACTAGCCCGTTGATCCACCCATACCGTTTATCTGCAAAGATTGAATCCAGATCATCGGAGAAAATTCTCTTAAGCTTCTCTATAGATTTCATTGATGATTCAACCACTTCGTTGGTATTTTCTATCGCCGTTATTTTTTCTAAAATATTGGAATCGCTTTCAATCAATTTAATCGCCAGCCAACGGCTTTCAAAACGTGAAGTTAGGTGCTCGTTTTTTTCGATTTTACTTGCTAGTTTGCTGATTTCTTCTTCCACTGCTTTGCCGTAATGAATTGAGAAACTGCGCTTCTCGATTGTCTGTTTGTTCATCATTGTTCTCCATTTATTGATAATATGTTGAGATTAATTCTTTCAATTGCTCAACACCATCCCCTTTGCTTCCAATCGTTTTAATTACTTTAGAGTGCAGTGCAAAAGCCAATTTATCTGTGTCAATTTTGATGCGGTTAGATCTCGCCAGATCACTCATGTTTAAATCAATAATCACCCGGGCGCCAAGCTCAAGCATCTGTACCACTAGATATAAATTGCGTTCAAGATTGGTTGAATCAATAACTGCGACAACGATGTCCGGTCGTTCATCGAGAATATAATCCCTGGCAATTACTTCTTCCATTGAGAAAGCTGAGAGGCTGTATGTTCCCGGAAGGTCAACAACCTTTATCTTTTTACCGTTATGTGTGAAATGTCCCTCCTTTTTTTCCACGGTTTTTCCCGGCCAGTTTCCAACGTGCTGGTGAGATCCGGTTAGAGCATTAAAGATCGTGCTTTTTCCGCAGTTGGGGTTTCCCGCAAGTGCGACAGTAAATTCTTTCATCACAAATTACTCCTCTTATTAGACGGCTATTTTGGTTTGACAAGCACATGATGAGCGATCCCGCGCCCGATCGCAAACCGAGACCCTTTCATCAGGACCATCAACGGGCCTCGTCGGTGGGTTGTGATAACAGATATTTCCATACCGATATTCATGCCGAGGTCAGCCAGGCGCCTCTGCATGCCAAAGCCGCCCCTGAATCCTATGATCTCAAGCTTGGTGTCTGCTGATGCCATGCTCAGCGGCATCATTTACTCTCTCCGCTAATTTCAACCACAATATCCTGGGCTTCGCTTTTGCGCAGGGAGAGGTTATATCCCTTCAGGTTGATTTCAATCGGGTCTCCCAGCGGAGCAACGCGGATCACTTTGACTTCGCTTCCGGATACCAGCCCCATATCCATCATCCTCTGTTTAATAGATCCTTTTCCTTTGACACGGACAACCACGCCTGTTTGACCGATTTTTAAATCTCTTAATGTTTTCGTTTTAATTATTTTCTCTTGCACGGGTCTCTCCTTGTTGGTTGTATCTCTGCTGTTATTAAATGGATTGGTTTTTGACTCCGCAACCGTGATTTTTTCGGCAATCTCTCGGCTGATGTGAATGGACTCAACTCCAGATAGGATGATCATTTGGTTGGAGGTTTTTCCAAGCACCTTAAGCTGCTTTCCTTTTCTAAGATTTACGCCTGAGAAAAATTCGGCGACATTTTCGTCAAGTTCATCACTGAAATAATATCCTTCGGACCCAACACCTAGGTCTGATAGTTTCATTGTTTTTATATTTCGTCTGGTTTTATCT
>Ga0255420_10280_pt1 | contig 11874 bp, 10 predicted proteins | sample ANMaggSeSYBR02I3_FD_182630 | JGI IMG/M metagenome (GOLD analysis project Ga0255420, IMG submission 182630) | Sediment cell enrichment communities from methane seep in Santa Monica Basin, California, United Staets - ANME aggregate JGI... | ecosystem: Environmental > Aquatic > Marine > Cold seeps >...
ACAGCAGAGGCAATAGGTAACATAAAAAGTGTAAGGATATTGTCAGATGCTTTTACATAGAAGTTGTCAGGGGTTGGGAAGTTGAAATCTCGTTTACGAGTGGGTATTCCTATGCGTGTAGGCATTCCTATTATCCTATCCTTCAATTCAGGATAATGTGCCAGCATTAATGCGACCCTTCCTTCGGGAACCAGGCAAAAGCAGTTGTAGTTATGAATTGCATTTAGTACTTGGCTGCGAAACTCAACCGAATATTTGCAGGGGCTGAAGTGGAATACAGGGTCTGCAAACACCAGAAGCTGTGGTTTTATGTGGTCTAAAAGAGCACGATTTTTTACAATACTGTTGCAAACGATATTGAACCCATCTGAAAAATCAAAATTCAGGGCTTGGTCAAGTGAAGGACCGGTGCCAAATACTGTAGCTCTACTACATCCATTTACCTGGTCAAGTAAGGCATTGTAGTTTATGAGTGACAATTCTGCCAGTTCTTGATGTTGATCGGATGTTCTTGTGCGGTCAAATAGACCCTGGTAGTTTGAAGCTTCAGTATGGGAAAAATAGTTCGGATCAATAATATGGACTTTATGAAGATTTACCAGTGTTTTCAATGGAGGCATTCCTGAGGTATCCCACACCAGTATTGCATCTGCTTTACTTACTTCTTTGTCCAGCATTGTTTCATCAACGAAATTAATATGGTCAAGCGTGGTAATATATCGCTTTTGGGCATCCGGCTCATACAAATCCTGTGGATTTCGTTCCCAATTAGTAAGATCACTGCCAATCCCAAGTGTGATTTGAACATTATTACTTTGTTCTTTTTCAATTGGGAGATACCATGAGATACGATTTAAAATGTCTGTAAGTGGTTCTATATTATTTATGGCAGGATATAGTACAATTTTCGATATTTGTTTTTCACCAAATAATTCACTAATCAACATTTGGTATGCCCTGTGGCCAAAATATAGCAGTGACAAAACTCTGATGCGTTTCATATCGCGTGGTGCATGTGCTACATCCATCTTCATTCCTCATTGCTGCAATTCAATCGATAAATCGCTTCAGCAATCTGGAAATCTGTTTCTTCGTCAATATCGACAGCTTCGATCTTGTCCATTTCAAATAGATATGGCTTTTCTCCTATCCGGCGCCCATGTTTCCGGAACGATTTTTTAGAGAATAGATATAAATTGGAGTTCTCTTCACATACAGGAGGCAGATCCTGTGTTCGCAATAGTTCGTCAGGATTGTGGTTGATCGGGCTGCCGTCTGGCCAGTACAGGCGAGTCCGGAGGCGCGTGATGGAGAAGAGTGAGTCACAACGATCCAGATTGTTAAAGTACGCTTCGATGGCACGATCGATTGTGGGTGTTGTCAGCAGGGGGTTTGTGCTGTGTGTTTGTAGAATGTGCTCGCTTTCGATCTGAGTAAGATCATATGCGATGATGTCGTTCATAGGAACAAGATCACCCTGCAGGTATTGTGGCCTATCGATTATTCTTATTCGATCAAAGTTAGAATGGACATCCGCTGCAATCAGTTTACTGTCGGTGTTAATGCACACTTCTTTTATGTGCCTGGATCCCAATAATGCTTCCAGGACTCTATGATATAATGGTTTGCCGCAAAAGTCCCTCATGTTCTTGTTTGGGACCCGTTCAGAGTGAGCTTTCATGGGGAGAAGGGCTGAAACTGACATTATAGCCCCAACCTGATACAGGATGCCTCTACCCAATAATAGACAGGACGCAGTAATGCTCGAACAGGTGCTGGCATTATTTGTAAAATTTTATCTATGCATCGTGCAACAATTTTAGGTTTAAAAATTAGAGACTTACCTAAAAATTTACCATCCATAACCGATTCTGGATGATAGTACATATATAAATGACCACGATTTGCCTCCCAGTATCCATATTTTAAAGCTCCAATAATTGAGATAGGATTTAGATGGGAGTTTATTAACTTTACAACTTCACCATGATTTTTAGGAATATAAACCCCACCTAAATTTTCATACAAAGCATGCCCAACAAGAATGGATGTTTTCTCCCAAAAAACACTTTCTATACCCATGGTCGAACCGAATGTTATCACCTTTTCGCATGTATCCATCAATTTATATGAATCTATTTCTGCATCAGCGGGAATCACAATTAAATTTAACACTTTTTTTTCTGATAACTCTTTCAATTCTTGCGTTTGGCTATTATCCAAATCCTTTAAATTTGGATGTATTCTAAGATAGAATCTAATATTATCGTCAATGTCAGCGTTTATTATGGCGTGAATTGCATCAATTTGATTTTTGTATATTGGATTTTGATAACCTACGATTGATTCAAATTCATCTTCCGATGAATTAAAAATTGCAATATTTCTTTTTGATGGATCAAAACCCTCTGGCAAAGCTCCATCCAGTTGGGATTTAGTGAATGAATGCCAGCTTTGATCTTTTCCCTTTCGTCGTTCTTCAAACCACTGTCTTGCTATTTCTTTTTTTTCATCGAGAGGGGTTTTATCATTCCAATAGAGTTCAATCTGATTTTTCATATATTCAATATCATGTGGGTAAGTATCCTCAGTTAATGAATATCTTTTCAAAACACCGCTTCGTTCGTGAACAAATGTTTTCACTCCAAGATTTTGAGCAGCTCGCAGAGCAGGTCTTAACGATGCGTACCTACCATTAAACAAATAAAATACATCAGGTTCAATTTTTATAATATGATGTTTAATTGCTTCATAAACACCGATTGAAAACAATAAATTCTGTTTAATTAAATTTTTATATTGATCTAAATCTGGATTTTGTTCTCGAAGCATACTTACCAAGGTGGAAGAAACTGCCATTCCAAAATCAATACCATTTATTTCAAAAGCCTTTAACTCTTGAATTGACGAAAAATCAGGCATATCTAAATCTGGTATAAAATTATCTAAAGCAAGTTCATGTCGATTTTGCGAAGGCAAATGAATAAGATTTAACCCTTTGTCACGGGCTAATTCGCATAAAGTACAAATAGACTTTAAACTATTCCAATTATGTTCACAATATGACAAATCACCTGAACACTGAATAATATGTACTTCGTCACCATTATTCAGATGCTTAGCTGCAATTTCTAAATTAATTCCAACGTGTGAAACACAATCATTAAAAGGCATGTAAATTAAAATTTTCATATTCACCACATCTTGTCCTTCAATACATGCTCAGGCGAATACCCAATTATTGCTTCACCACCAAGATCCACCTTCGGCATGCTGTATGTAGCCGTAGTAAAAACAACAGATAATTTGTGGCTAAAATCATCAATTTGTGTCATAAATACTAACCTGAAAGTGTCCACAGTAGGTTCTTAATCTCATTTACACCCAGCACTTTTATATCATCAGACGCATATCTTTTCTGTTCAGCCTTTGTGCCCCCATCCAAAAAATAAGTGTGAAAAGTTGATTGAGGTAATACTATATACATATCTTTTGTTTCATAAGCATACTGTGCCTCTTCTTCATTCATCAAATGCTCGTACATCTTTTCCCCATTGCGAATACCAATGGTATTGATCTGAATCTCCTCTGATTTATGTCCACATCTAGTAGCCAGATTTTCGATCATAACCTGAGCCAGATCACCAAGTTTCACAACAGGCATCTTGAATATGAATATCTCTCCACCATGCGCCTTTTTGGTTGCTTTGAACACCAGATCAACTGCCTGGGGTATTGTCATCATGAACCGTGTCATTTCTGGGTCCGTTAACGTCACAGGACCACCGTTTTGTATCTGTTTTTCAAACAATGGAATCACTGAGCCACGAGATCCCATCACATTACCGAACCTGACACATGAGTACACTGTTTTTCGATTCCCTTTGTAAAAGTTTGCGTCAATGATTAGCTTCTCAGCAAGAAGTTTTGTTGCCCCCATAGTATTAATAGGGCTTGCAGCTTTGTCCGTGCTTATTCCAATTACCTTTTCAACACCGTTGTCGAGAGCAGCATCAATCACATTCTGAGTTCCCACGACATTTGTCTTCACTGCTTCGAACGGATTATACTCACAAGCTGGCACGTGTTTCATTGCAGCTGCGTGAAAAACAATATCAATGTCCTCAAATGCGCGATATAGTCGGTCTTTATCCCGTATATCACCAATCAAGAACCTGACAATTTCAAGATGTCCTATTTCCTGCTCAAGTTCGAACTGTTTAGACTCATCCCTACTGAGTATGCGCACCACTTTCGGATCATATTGCAGAACGCGGCGGACAATCTCACTACCTATGGAGCCGGTACCGCCTGTTACCATGATCTTCTTGTCTTTGAATATGTTTTCCATGAGAGTCACATCAATTTTTACAGAATTCCAGCGAGTCCTTGAGCACAGAACACACCTGCCCTATCGTTTCTTCATCCATATTCCCGTAAAACGGCAGTGCGATTGTGGAATCACATACCTTCTCGCAAATCGGAAAATCACCTTCTTTGTATCCAAACATTTCCCTGTAGAATGGTTGCAGGTGTATCGGTGTGAAATATGGTCTGCAACTAACTCCGTGTTCTTTCAGGTATTCCATTATTTTATTTCTATTTATATCTTCATTTACCTGAACTACATATACGAACCAGCTCATCTTGACCTTTGGATCTAGATACTGCGTGGTAACCCCATCAACACTGCCAAGCTGTTTGGTATATTCCTCTGCAACGTTCGCCCTTTTATCAACCAGTTCATCGATTCTGTTAAGCTGCTCGATCCCCAGCGCACAGCTCATCTCATCCAGACGATAATTATACCCAAGCCTGACATGGTTCAGCCATTCCTCATCCTCTGAACGCCCCTGGTTCCGTAAGCTCCTGCATAGTTTAGCGATGTTGTCGTCATCGGTCACGATCATCGCCCCTTCGCCTGTGGTCATCTGTTTGTTGGGGTAGAATGCAAACACCGATGCATCTCCGAACGTTCCGGCTTTTTGGCCGTTGTATTCTGCACCTATCGCCTCGCATGCATCCTCAACCACAGCCAGGTCATGGTCCTCTGCGATGTCCATGATGGCACCCATTTTGCAGGGCTGCCCGAATACATGAACAGGCAGTATCGCCTTTGTGTTTTTGGTTATTGCAGCCTCGATACTTTCAGCATCAATGTTCAGCGTGTCAGGGTCAATGTCTACGAATACCGGTTTCCCGCCTTCGAATATGATGCAGTTGCTTGAAGCTATGAAACTGAACGGCGAGGTTATGACCTCATCTCCTTTTTTGATGCCTATTGCGTTCATGCAAAGATGCAATCCGCTTGTCCCGCTGTTCACTGCAATTGCATGTTTGGTGCCTATATAGTCGGTAAACTTTTCCTCGAACTCTCCTACCTTTGGACCCATACTGAGCCAACCTGACCGCAGCACTTCGTTTACTAGTCGAATTTCTTCTTCTCCTATGTCAGGTTGTGCAAGTGGGATCATTTTTTTATCTCGCTATTAATAGGAAATCTTTTTCTGTAACAATTTTTGGTCGATCTCAATTCCTGCCAGCACTTCTGCAATTCTCAAACCTGCTTTGCCGTCACCATACGGACTTACGCATTCATTGACCATCTGTTTGAATGTTTCATCGTGCAAGGCGGTGTTAATTGCTTCAATAATCTTTTCTTTATCTGAATCCACATCTATCACATTGTCCGCTCGCAGTCGCCCTTCCTGTCGTATCCCGATATTGACGACCGGCAAATGGAACGATGTCGCTTCGATTATTCCGCTGCTTGAATTCCCAACCAGCGTATCTGCAATATTAAGCAAACTTAGGTAATCGATGTGTGGCAGACTCTTGGATGTGCGCAGGAACGGAAGATGCTCATATTCTTTAATGACCTCTATCATAGAGCGCCCGCCTGCATCCGAGTTTGGATATACCAAAATAGTTTGTATTCCTAGTTCTGTGAGTGCTTCCAGGGTGGTACGCATCTCATTGGCCGCATTTTCGGGTTGTGTGGTGACAGGATGTTGGATTGCTAATAGCAGCGGTTCGTTGGTATTGAGTGAGTATCTTTCTGTGAGTTGTTTTTTTGGTAGGAGTTCAGTGTTTAATATCGTATCAAGCCCCGGGGCGCCCACTATATGGATACGCCACGGTTCTTCTCCAAGCTTTTCGATTCTGACTGCACTTTCTTCTGTTGCAGCGAAATGGATGTGTGCGAACTTTGTGATGGAATGGCGTATACTCTCATCTATGCACCCTCCTGTTGTCGAATCTCCACCATGGATATGTGCAATAGGGATATTCATGTGGGATGCGGCAATAGCACCTGCAAAAGGCTCATCACGATCACCCAGAACTAGTACAATGTCAGGTTTGATATGTTCTAATGCTTGAGTGATACCTATTGTGCCAACTCCAAGTGATTTTGCCATAGATGCGCCCGTATCATTGCTAAAGAGCATATCCACGGTAACATCGATCTCAAAACCATCATTCTCGATCTCTTTCACCGTATAACCATGTTCAGGAGAGAGATGCATGCCTGTTGCGATGATTGAGAGATCTAACTTCGGATGGTTTTGAATTGCTCGCATAACTGGATATAGCAAACCATATTCAGCACGTGTTCCAGTGATGACGGTTATTTTTTGACTCATTTCAATTTTCTAATAATTTTTGCGGGCACTCCAAAAGCCAGTACATTATCAGGAATGTCTTTATTGACAAAACTGTGTGCACCAACTATGGAGTTTGCTCCGATTGTCACACCTGGCATTATTGTACTATGACTTCCTATTTTACAATTGTTTTTTAAAATTATTTTTCCTTCTTTGTTATCAATAGTAGAAACAGTATATAATGAACAATGTGATCCGATTTGAACATTGTCTTCGATAATGACCCCATTTTTAGCATTAATGTAAGTAAAAGCCCCAATATCTATTTTATGTCCTAATATAAGATTATCTTTGTTTTGAACTAGCCAATGATACTTCGTTAGTTTTTTTTCTTCAATCAACGGATATTCCCATGTATCAAATCTAGAATTCATGTTCACTCCAATTCTTCAAATTTGAGCATTTCATTTTTATTAATAACTTGCGTGGTGATTTTACCAATCAACATGTTTGAATCTTTTGGTGAAATCCCAATCCCAGGCCTCTTAAACGCCAACATATCCTCAGTGATGACAGTACCCGCAGGAATATCAACCTTCGCCACGATGCTCTTTCTCGCAACATCCCGTACCTCGTGTTCCAACTCGACCAGAGCCTTTACTGATGAACCCCGCGCCTTTTCGACCAGACGTATGCCACGTACCATCTCCTCCAGTTCAGCGGGTTCCAGGGACGCCCTATGGTCTGGACCCAGGAGGTTTTTGTCAAGCGTGAAATGTTTCTCGATCACACACGCCCCCATGGCCGCAGCTGCCAGTGGCACATAAATGCCGAGCGTGTGGTCTGAATAACCAACTGGAACATCAAATGCATCCGCCATGGTCTTCATGGTCAACAGGTTGCAGTCCTCCACACGCGCGGGATAATTTGATGTACAGTGGAGCAGGGTCAACTCCTTGCATCCTGCTTCTTTTATCACCGAGACCGCTTCTGCTACTTCTTCAAGTGTGGACATGCCGGTTGAAAGGATGATTGGTAAGCCCTTTTTTGCGATGTATTTCAGGAATGGATGGTTCGTTATCTCACCTGAACTAATCTTTATTAAAGAAACCCCGAGTTTTACCAGCAGGTCCACACTTTTATCATCGAAAGGAGTGGATAGGAACATGATGTTCTTGTGGTTGGCATAGGCCATTAATTCCTGATGATCCTCTTTTGAGAGTTCTAGTTTCTTGATCATGTTAAGCTGGGATTCGAAGGCGTCAGTGGTCTGTTTCTGGTACTCTGCTTTCGGGGCATCGGTGCTTATGACTTCTTCTGCGATGAAGGTCTGGAATTTTACTGCGTCTGCGTGGGCTTTGGCTGCGGTGTCAATTAATTGCTTGGCTAACGCTATGCTGCCGTTGTGGTTTACGCCTGCTTCGGCGATTATGAATATTGCAGTATCGTTATTTGTCAATCTACTGTCATCCTTCTGGTGATAACTATTGAGATTTATTGAAATATTGTCATTGGAGACTATTATTGCTCCCATATTTGATTTTTTAGTTTCCATTCACCATTGATATTCTCAAAAATGTCCTTATTATAGAATTTATCCACAATTGTCCAAAATTCTCGATGACTATATCCGGTGAATTCTAAAAAGTCTTGCAATGCCAAGGAATCAAGTTTATGATCATGATTTTTAACCAATTCAATTGCTTCTTTCCTACTTATCATATTATACCTTATAAATCTTGAAGCATAATCGGTTGCACTTGCATGCCCAAATTTAGGATATTTCATCCATGAATGTACAAGATATGCTCTGCTATCAATTTGGTCAAAGTTTTCAATATGATGCTCTCGAATCCATTCATGTGTTAGATCCCGGAAGCCTCGCTTTTTCGCAAATAGGTAATTATTGTAACTATTCCACCTGACAAAATAACTTAAATAAATTGAATCAAGCTTTAAAACCTCAAGTTCTTTTTCGTCTGGAAATACGCAAAGACTTAGCTCCTTCATGGAAATATCATCATCTAATAACTCTTCCCATGCGATATCAGAAGCCACCCCGTTTAATATCTGATCGTTGGCAGAATATGTTTCAGTTTTTTGATATCCTCCGTATTCGTAGTTTACATTTTCACCATATACTACAAAAGGAATATCGAATTTTATTGCTACATGTATTGGATATGTATAGATCAATCTATCAATGTACCAGGTTGGTTTCCCATATTTTTCAAACGTCTTTCTCATTAGCTTTTTTTGAGCTTTGATGTTGGGCTTTAAAGATATTATATCGCATCCGAATTCTTCTGAGATATTTTTGATATTATGCATCCCTGCATCAGTCATTGGGAAATTGTCTTCAACTGTTACAAGAAGTGGATTAATACCCATCAATTCTTTCATTATGTATGTCTGATAATGACTATCTTTACCACCACTTACTGCAATGATACAATCATGTCCGTCACCACGTGCACCTCTATATTTATCGCAAATTGTTTTCAGCTCTTCAAGCCTGGCATTCCAATCAATTCGATCCTTTTGCTCGGTCACTTTACACGCCTGGCAGACACCGTCTTCATCAAATGAAATCCCGGGTCGTGTATGAGGCATCACACATTTTGTACAATATTTCATATTTTACACCACAAATAGTATCTTGATATATTTTCGATTTCTTTGTATCTAACATTCAAATAAAAATTGTTATATCAGATATTCATTATAAGCTCCACCCACCGTCCACAACAATGTTTTGTCCGGTTGTGTACTTTGAAGCGTCGGATAATAAAAAAATTAAGACACTGGATAGATCATCTACATTTGCCATTCTATTTCCCAAAACCACCTTTTTAGAATATGCATCGACGAAATTTTCTGGTTGGTTATCATATACACCGCCAGGAGAGATTGTATTCACTCGAATATTATATTTACCTAAATAGGATGCTAAATATCTGGTTAAATTTATTATGGCACCTTTAATTGCAGCATACTCTACAGACATGGTCATTTTTGTTTCCCTATAAACTTCAAATCTCGGTGCTGCAAATCCGTATATGGAAGCTATGTTTATAATAATGCCGTGTTTTTGCTCAATCATCACTTTTGCTACTTGTTGAGTTATTAAAAAATACCCACCTATGTGCATATCCACATTTTCGCAAAAATCATCAAAAGTAACTTCTTCGAAAACTTTACCAAACTTATTATTTTTGGGGTAAGCGTTATTGACTAATGCATCAATTTTTCCAAATTGATTTAAAGTCATGTCAATCAGATGTTGAATATCTTTTATGTCAGTAATATCACATCTCTGGAAAACAGTATTTTTATTTTGTGTTTTGGTTTTAATAGCATCGATAAGCTCATTCCCTCTTTTCTCATCGATATCAACTATCACCAAATTTGCATTCGATTCTGCACACGCTTTTGAGAACGCACTGCCGATTAATCCGGCACCACCAGTAATAATTACAGTTTTGCCATTTAAGTCAAAAGCACTCTTATTACCCATCATATCACTTCAAGACATATTATATATTTTACAATAATATCATTATACGTTAATCCTTTATGATGAAACTATTCCTCTTTTAATTAGAAACTCAACAAATTCAAAATCAATCGTATGGTCAATGTGGGCAGATAAATCCTGCGGCATTATTACTGCCATTGTATTATCCGTAATGATCTTGCATTCATTCATCAAAACATCTCTCTTGATTGCATAGACAGCAGCATTGAGGCGATGTACATCCGGAGCATCTTGTCTTCGTGTGATTTCTGTATCGTTATTGATCAAAGGAACTAACCTATCACTGGCTAATTCCATCATAACAAAGTATGGATTGTGCTCAACTTCACACACAGTGACTACAGAATCTACATCGGAACTCAGCAATTTGTTTATACATGCTTCCACGTCTTTCACTCTTCTAAGAGGTGAGGTAGGATCAAGAAGTACTATTACATCTACACGAATATTTTCTTCGTTTTCAACAAAAGAAACTGCATGTTGTAACACTGGTATCATTGGAGTGTCATCCATTGCCAATTCATTTGGCCGCATAAATGAAACATCTCCGCCATATTTTCTTGCAACTTCTGCGATTTCATTGTCATCAGTAGATACTACAGTGCGATTTAGCATTTTACACTTCTGCGCTGTTTCGATTGTATGTGCAATAAGTGGTTTGTCTGCTAATAATTTAATATTTTTATGCGGAATGCTTTTTGAGCCGCCACGTGCCGGTATTATTCCTAAAATATACATGAGATCTTCCATATGATTATTTGATTTTCATTAGCTTACCGATTTTGGATGATTCTTTTGCAGCAAGCGCAATCTTCAATACTTCTATACCATCTATGATATTAATAAGTGGGTCTTCTTTTCCCTCAATACAATTTATAAAATGAACCATCTCATCGATATATGTCTGATTTATATCATAATTTTTTGGTGTTTCAAAGGATTCCCATGTTTTTCTTTCAGCTGAATATAATTTTACACCCTCATTTGGTTCCCACAAAATAGTGCCATCTTCACCTATTATCTGACACGATCTACTTGCACTCCTCTGTATATAGTCAAAGTGAACTTCTGCAATAGCTCCGCTTTTAAACCGCAATAATATCTCAGCGACATCTTCGGTGTCAATATCCAAATTGCTTAATTTATCTGAAAAAGAAAAAACTTCAGTTACGTCTCCTAAAAACCATCTTACGTAATCTAATTCATGCACTGCATCCAAGATTATTCCACCACCTAGTTTTTTATTTGCACTGTACATAGTTCGATAATCTTCCCAAGGGTGCCAATCCGGGAGGTACTGCCCCATCTGAACTCTTGCTGAGATTACTTTTCCAATGCGCTTTTCATCGATTAATTTCTTAATAAATTGTAAACATGGGTGGAATCTCAGGTTACAACCTATTAAAACAACTAATTTTTTTTTGCGAACAATATCAATCAATTCATCGATTCCATCTAAGGTATGGGATATTGGTTTTTCCATGAATAAGTGACACCCTTGCTTTGCTGCAGCTAAGGCCGATTGAATGTGTAAACTAGTTGGGTTTGTTACTAAGACGGCGTCTGGATTTTGTTTAAATGCTTCGGCAAGATTCGAGTATGTTTTTACATGTAGTTCGTTTTCGAGTTTTTTGACTTTTTTTTCCCGAGTTCGATATGCTATAATCTCTCCATCTGTAATGTTTTTTAGATTGTTCAAATGGCGTTGCCCTATTGACCCACAACCAATAA
>Ga0255420_10281_pt1 | contig 11873 bp, 10 predicted proteins | sample ANMaggSeSYBR02I3_FD_182630 | JGI IMG/M metagenome (GOLD analysis project Ga0255420, IMG submission 182630) | Sediment cell enrichment communities from methane seep in Santa Monica Basin, California, United Staets - ANME aggregate JGI... | ecosystem: Environmental > Aquatic > Marine > Cold seeps >...
TTTCCTACCTATTATAGCTCTAGCGTGGAGTGTGCAGCGTTTAGCGTATAGTTTTGAGTTCTGATTTTCTTAACGCGATACTCGATACGATTTTATTCTGGTTTTTTTTTGATATACGATATACTAATTAATTAACGACTTTTATTATCTTTCTTTCAACAACAGGTCAACGATTCTTCGTAAATCTTCTTTGCTATAAAATTCTATACTTATCTTCCCTTTCTTTCCGTCATATAGTATACCTATCTTAGTCCCTAAAATATCTCTTAATTTTCCCTCTACATCGGGAAAATGTTCAATGGTAATATTTCTAACTTTAAATTGCTTTTTTTGCACCTTTCCGATATTTTTAATCAGGCGCTCGGTATCTCTTACCGATAAATCATTAGCGATTATTCTTTCACACACCGCACTTTGTATTTCTTCATCTTCTATGCTTAATAATAATTTTGCATGACCGAAAGATATTTTCCCTTCAGTAATATTTTTTTGTATCTCCGGATTTAGTTTTAACAGTCTTATGGTATTGGTGACCAAAGCCCTGCTCTTTCCGGTTGCCTCTGCCAATTCTTGCTGGGTAAGATTAAATTCATCTATCAATCTTTTAAAGGCATTAGCCTGCTCAACAGGATTAAGATCTTCTCTTTGAATATTTTCCACCAGGGCAATTTCTAAACTTTTTTCATTATTAATGCTTTTGATAATCGCCGGTATCTTCTTTAATCCGATCTCTTTGGCGGCCTTTAGCCTGCGCTCTCCGGCAACAATCTCATACCCATTAGCCATTTTCCTTACTACGATTGGTTGAATTATTCCGTGTTTCTTAATTGACCCTTTCAGTTCTTCCATTTTTTCTTTATCAAAATTTTTACGGGGTTGAAAAAGGTTAGGAGTTAAGTTTTCTACGTCCATCTCAATAACAAAACTTTTTTCTTTTTGTTCAACCTTAGGAATAAGAGCTTCTAACCCTTTTCCCAATCCTCTTTTAACCATTTGATATCACCTCTCGGGCTAATTTTTTATAAGCTATCGCCCCTTTAGATTTTGCATCATATAACACAACCGGTTTGCCGTAACTGGGGGCTTCACTAACTCTGACATTTCGGGGAACAACTGCTTTAAATATCTTTCCCTCAAAATATTTTTTAACTTCTTTTATAACATCACGAGAAAGATTTGTGCGGCAGTCATACATGGTCAGCAAGATCCCTTCGATCTCCAAGGATGAATTCAAGTTTTCTCTGACTAAATTTATAGTATTTAGTAATTGCCCAATACCCTCCAAGGCATAATATTCACACTGTATGGGAATAATAACCGCATCAGCAGCAGTAAGAGAATTTAGGGTTAAAAGACCCAGGGAAGGAGGGCAATCAATAATTATATAATCATAATCTTCCTTTATTGGTTTAATTGCGTGTTTTAATTTATTTTCCCGGGAGATATAATTAACTAATTCTATTTCTGCTCCAGCTAATTGAATAGTAGAGGGCAGAATATCTAAATTTTTCACCTGAGTCGGTAAAATAATTTCTTTTATGGAGGCTTGATTAATCAAAACATCATAGATGCATCTTTTAATTTTTGTTTTGTCCAAACCTATACCGGTACTGGTATTCCCCTGGGGGTCTATATCGATTAACAAAGTTTTTCTTTTGTGCAAGGCGATGGAAGTGCTTAAATTTACTGCGGTAGTGGTTTTACCTACACCACCTTTTTGGTTGGTGACTGCCAAGACTTTGTTCATAAAGATTCTCCTAAAATAATTACACAGACGAATATCAGATTACACAAATTATAAATTAGTCGTTAGTTTTAAATACAATTCTTCAGTTGTCAGTATGCAGCTAAAAATTTAAAACTAAAAGCGAAAAACCATAATTCAAAACTCAAAACCTTTTTTCGTATATCGTTCGCGTATTGTGTGTTGCGTTCGGATTTAAATGATAAAAAGAGAAGAAATCAGCAATCTAGGATATACAACTATTAAATTGCCGCATATTACTCATCTCTGTTTCTTTGTGCCTTTTGGTTTCTATTTTCTTAACGAGATACGATATATAAATTTAACTTTGTGCTTTTTATTTTTTACTTTCAAACTATACGCTAATTCTCTTAACTAATTAACCAGCTAACCAAGTAACTAACTAACGAATTAAGAAATACAATTAAATTATTATTATTTAGATAAGTATCGGATTCCACAAATTTAACTACAGAACATTTGTTCACGACAGTTAATGTTCCACGTAGAACACTTTTTTGTTAATACAGATTGCAATTGACCAATTATCCAATTAATATTAGTTGCTTAAACTGTGTGACTGTAATACGTAACAACTAATCTTTTTTTTAACGCTAACTCATCATTCAACGAGTAATTAATCTGCCAGTCCACCGGTCTTCCAGCCTTCCAGTCAAATTAGTCATTAGTATTAGGTAAAACAAATCGATTATCAACTCAGCTTTATCTTAATTTTTAATTTTGAGCTATGGTTTTGCGTTTTTCGCTTTTCGTTTTTACTTGTTTGTAATATATTACTTATATTATCAAAAATATTTCAAAATTACAAAGGTCTTTTTTGGGGAAGACCTTCTTTTCTGGGGTATTTTGAAGGAGTATCTTTTATTTTTTTGATTACCAAAAAATATCTTTCCTGATTTATAAAGGGAATTCGAACATTTTCCACTCCGATCAGCTCTCCGCCTAAAAGCTGAACTATCTTAAGATCTTTGTCTATTTCTTCCTTATACGATCTTCCTTTTTGCGCCACTAATAATCCCCCCACCCTTACCAAAGGAAGGCAATATTCGCTAAGAACATTTAGGCGAGCTACTGCTCTGGATAGAGCTATATCATATTTCTCCCGGTAATCTGCGCCTTTTCCAAAAGTTTCTGCTCTACCATTAAGTATCTTTACTTGCTGAAGATTTATTTCTTCTGTTATTTTTTCCAGAAATATAGTTTTCTTCTTCCTTGCTTCCAGGAGAGACAGTCTAATAGAAGAACATATTATCTTAATCGGCACACCCGGGAAACCTGCGCCTGCTCCTACATCAATAATACTTATTCCTTCTGTATTAATATATTTATTAATAATCTCTATACAGCTAATAGAATCTAAAAAATGCTTAATAATTATTTCCTTGGGGGTTTTTAAAGAAGTTAAATTAATTTTTTTTGTTCCATTGGATTAATAATTCTAAATATTGAGAAAATTTTATAATTTGCTCTTTATTAAGATTAATTCCTATTTTTTGGGCACCGTCAATTAAGATGCTTTCATCGTCTTTTAACAAAAAAGATTCTCCTCTTTCTATTTCGTTAGTTAGTTACCTGGTTAATTGGTTAATTAATTAGTACAATATAGCGCAACACACCATGCCATTACTCTATTAAAGTAAGAATTCAATACGAAAAATCATAATTCAAAATCAAAAGATTTTATCTTGTATATTGCGACTATTGTATTACATTTTTATTTACATAGGAGGCGGATTTATCCACCCCGGGTTTTTGGCATCTCTTTTAACGAGTTCAATGAACCGAACCCGTTACACTACAATTTCACTATCTTAACTAATTAACCAGATAACCAAGTAACTAGCTAACTATTTAACTTTTCCACAATTTATCCACATGAATAAAATAATGTTAGATATGATAATTTACACCCATTTTAATTCAAATATCAAAATACCATAATTAAAAAACTTTTTTAAATTATAAAGCAATAATTCGTTGCTACAAATAAGATAATTAAACGTTTTACATAAGTAATTTTTTAACTTATCTTATTTATGTGGATATCGCTTTAATTGAGGGGACAACTTAAAAGCTTTGATTTTATTCGATTCAAAGTTTTCCACAGTTTATTCACACTTAGCTTTTTAAATGTTCCACGTGGAACATTGACTCTTTAAGAGATTCTTTTTTGCTGTATTATGCAGAACTAATCTATTATTTTCCGATACAAAAACGAGAAAATATACCCTTAACTATTTCATCGCTTATAGAATCCCCGGTTATTTCGCCCAAAGAATCCAGGGCATCTTTTAAATCGATAGTTAAAAAATCATAAGTTATTTTTTCTTTCAACCCTAATAATACGCGCTCTAATCCCTTTTTTACTCTATTTAGTAGGTTTGCCTGCCTCACATTATTTATAACTACCCCGTTTTCTGGTATTACTAACCCTTCTATGGCTGCCCCGGCCATTTTTTCTTCTAACTCTTCTATCCCAATCTTTTTTCTCAAAGACATCTTTATGCTATCTTTAATATCTAAAAGGCTAAACAGTTTCACCCTATCAATCTTTTTACTTAAATCTATCTTGTTTTCAATTACTATAACCTTTTTGTTTTCGTTTTTTTCCTTATTTATTTCCTTGATTACTTCTTTATCTTCCGAAGATAGGGGAACGCTTGCATCAAACATAGCCAAAATTAGCCTGGCTTCTTTTAAATGTTTCATCATCTTTTTGATACTTATCTTTTCTATAATATTTTCTGGATTTTTAAGCCCGGCGGTATCTATAATTTTAAAAGCTATACCTTTGATATTAATTAACTCTTCAATAGTATCTCTGGTTGTTCCCGGCAAGTGGGTAACAATAGCCCGATTTTCTCTTAATAAACAATTAAAAAGACTGGATTTCCCTACATTAGCCTTTCCAACTATCAGAGCACTTATCCCTTCTTTGAGTATTTTCCCGTAATCCAGAGTCTCTATAAGAGAATTAACCTCTTTTAAAATATAACTTATATTTTCTTCTACTTTTCCCGGGCATATCTCTTCAATGTCCTGATCGGGAAAATCCATAGGGGCTTCAATCTCTGCGGAAATCCTTATCAATCTGTTCCTCAAATCTGTAATTTTCTTCTTCAGGCTTCCACCCAGTTGTGCCAACGAAGAACTTAAACTCCTCTCGGTTTTAGCCTGGATAAGGTCAATTACTGCCTCCGCCTGGCTCAAATCAATCCTTCCGCTCAAGAAGGCTCTTTTAGTAAATTCTCCCGGTTCGGCCATCCTTGCTCCATAATTAATTACTGTTCTAAGAACTTTCCTGAGAGAGAGTATCCCCCCATGACAATTAAATTCTACGATATCTTCCCGGGTATAAGTTTGGGGTTTTTTCATTAAAACTAAAATAACCTCGTCAATTTTCTCCATACTTTCAGGATCTATTACAAATCCGTAATGAACGGTATGGCTAAAAATGTTTTTAATTTTTTTTTTATTTAAATTTTTATCTCTAAATACCTCTTGGGCTATTTCTAAAGCTTTTGGGCCGGTTATTCTTACAATGCCGATTCCGCTTTCCCCAATCGGGGTAGAAATAGCAGCAATGGTATCATTTTCCCAAAATTTCATAAGCATTCTCCTGTCTTTTTCGTATCGCGTATCGCGTTAAAAAAATCAGAATTTGGAAACAGGGCTACGATAATGTATCGTACCTATTTTGCTTTCAAATTCTACACTAAACACTGAACGTTATACGCAAATTCCCTTAACCGATTACCAGCTAACCAAGTAACCAACTAACGAATCAAGAGATACAATTAATTATGATTATTTAAACGAGTATCAGATTACGCTGATTTAATTACAGAACATTTGTTCATAATAATCAATGTTTCACGTGGAGCGCTTGTTTATTAATGCAGGCTTACGGTTTTCGGTTGTTAGTTTATTTTGTTTTATTTTATTGCCCAAATCTGGTGTAGGGGGGCGGTTTCGTCCGTCCCGAGCTATAGGGGTAACTTCTTTTGGCGGGTTCGATGAATCGAACCTCTACCTTAATTCAGAGACAAGTGAGACGCCTGACTTATAGTTTTTATAAAATTCGCTGAGTGCGTGTAATATGTCTCTACTTTTTCTTTTTCTTTGCTATACGCTATCCGCTATTTTTCGATATACGAATAAAAAAGCATAAAAAGATTAATATTCATCCTGGGGATAATATCTAACTTCTTATGCTTGTTGATATTACTTTATTATTCTTCTGTATTGTTTTCGTTTTCTTTTGAGGCTATAATAACTTTTCTAAAAGGCTCTGTCCCTTCGCTATAAGTGACTAGCAGGGGTTCCTCTTGTAAAACAAGATGAACAATCCTTCTTTCCACTGCATTCATATAACAAAGAGCAATCTTTTTTCCTGTTTTTTTTACTATTTCTGCTTTTTCGCGAGCATATTTGGAAACAGTATCTTCTCTTTTTTCCTTATAACCTTCTATATCAACTATTATCTTTCTTCGTTCAGATTCTTCAGTTTCTTTGTTGGTAATAATGTTAACAATATATTGAAGGGCATCAAGGGTATGTCCATGTCTACCAATCAACACTCCGGGATTGGAGGTTTTTATTTCTAAAACAATTGTGTCGGTCTCTTCATTATCAATTGTCTGTATTTCTCCATCCTCTAAAATAAAATTTACTATCTTTCCCAGGATTGTTTTAGCTTTTCCTTGAAGATCTGGTTCAAAGTCATTAATATTCCCCAATTCTGTTCCCTCTTTCATATTTAAATTATCTTCTCTTATCTTTTTTAAATTTCTTGGTTTTTTTCTTACTCCCGGAAGGGTTTTCCCCATCTGCTCCTTCATAGCCCGGAATCCAGGATTCCTCTTTGGGAACTACCGGTTTTTCCGGTTTTTTGCTGAGCTGTTTCTGTTTTAATTCACCTTTATCCGACACTGCTTCTTTTGGCATATCATCCATTGTAGGCATTTTCTTATTAATCAGATACTGCTGCCCGATCCCTAAAAGGGTAGAGGTAAACCAGTACAGGGTCAAACCAGAAGGCAGGCTAAAACTCATAAAACCAATCATTAAGGGCATCATTATGGTCATCATCTTCTGTGTTTGGGCAGAAGATCCTCCGTCCTTGCCTGCAGCACCGCCAGTGGAGGTCATTTTTTGTTGGATATACATTGAACCGGCTACTAGAAAGGGCAATATGCCAATATACTCTATTCCAAAAAATCCAAAAGGAATCAATCGCTCAGAAAGAGCTAATCCGGCTTTAGCAATGGTTTCACCATCTTCAATAACATTATAATACTTGGCAATCCACAAAAACCCACCAGCTATATTGTTAGTGATAGGATCTAAATATTCAAACACTCTTAAAGTCTGGAAGAGTAGGATTAGTATGGGCATTTGAATTAACAAAGGCAAACATCCGCTCATAGGGTTGACTTTATGTTCCTTGTACAAAGCCATTAACTCTTTGTTTAATCTTTCCTTGTCGTTCTTGTATTTCTCCTGCACTGCCTTCATTAAAGGCTGGATTTTCTGCATCTCCCTCATGGAAACCATCTGTTTCTGCATTAAGGGATACAGGATCAATCTAATGAGAATCGTTAGTAATATAATAGCAACTCCATAATTGTGGGTAAAACCATAAAGCACTATTAACAGCTTAGTGACTAGCGCGATTAAAGAACTCCACATATTTTCTCCTTTATCTTTTTGTTTTTTTGTTTTTCTTTCTATTGCTTTTATTTTATTTATATTGTCGTACTGTATTTTATTTTTATTTTCACTTCTTGTGTACGCAGGCTACCGAAGAATCTGGAAGAGGATCATAACCACCCGGGTGAAAGGGGTGACAGCGCAACATTCTCCCCGCAGAAAGCCGTAAACCTTTTAAAAGGCCGTATCTTTTCAGGGCTTGTGCGGCATATTCGGAACAGGTGGGATAAAACCTACAGGATGCGGGCTTTAAAGGGGATATGTATTTTTGATATAAACTTATTAGTAAAATAATTATTTTATTCATAAAGTCTCTAAGGAAAATCTATACTTTTTCTTAAAGATAAAGAAAAAATATAGATTTTCATTGTATTATATTGGTTTAAATCTCCTGTCTACTTCTGCTTTTTGCTAAAAACAGTCTCCCTTTATAAAAAAGGTTTTCCAAGTCATAACATATCTCAAAATAGTTTGCTTCCCTAATATGGTTTTTAGCCAGTACAATTATATCATATCCTGGAAGTAATTTCTTGTTTAGTAGTCGACTTGCTTCTTTTAGACGTCTTTTTATCTTGTTTCTGGCTACTGCCTTTCCTGTCCCTTTTTTTACTATTATACCCGGTCGGTTAAAACCATAATCGTTTTTTAAAATAAATATTATTAGGTTCTTACCTTCAATTCTTCTGCCTTCCGAAAAAACTTTCTTAAATTCACTGGTTTTTGACAATTTTCTCTTTATCAAAATCTTACGCCTATAAAATTAATTATCCGGATACCGTAAGACGCTTGCGCCCTTTTAAACGCCTTCTTTTTAATACCAAGCGGCCGGCTTTAGTGCTCATTCTTTCTCGAAATCCATGTACTTTCAGTTTTTTTCTGGTATTTGGTTGATAAGTCCGCTTCATCTATCTAGCTCTCTCCTTCTTTGTTAAGATGTAGAATTTAAAATTCAATGAAAATTATATCTTTAATCCCCTCTAAATGTCAAGCTTATGAGGAAAGTATGTAATTAATCTGTGATATTGTCACCTTAAAATTAATCAGTAATAATGTCACTATGGAAAAGGTGAGATATCTAATGACCAAAAAAGAATTAGTAAGAGTTCATGTCATCAAATCTCTAATTGAGGATAAGATGACCAGCAGGGATGCTGCGGAGGTTTTAAACCTTAGCGAACGCCAGATAAAACGTCTAAAGGCAGGTGTTAAAAAAGATGGCGAGGTGTTTGTTGTCCATAAAAATAGAGGCCGTAAACCTAAGCATACTATCCCTGGTGAGATAAGAGAGAAAATTGTTTCTCTTGTTAGAAATAAATATAAAGGGGTAAATTACACCCATCTGGCAGAACTTTTAAGAGAAGAGGAAGGGATTACTATTAGTCAATCTTCTGTATCTAGAATCCTTAAAGCCAAAGGTATTAAAAGCCCCAGAAGACACAGGCCACCTAAACCTCACCGTACTAGAGAACGTAAGCCTCAAGAGGGGCTTTTATTGCAAATGGATGCCTCTCCTTATGAATGGATACCCGGTATAGGATGTTCTTTGCATGGGGCAATAGATGATGCCAGGGGGAATATAACCGGCCTTTGCTTCTCTCTGAATGAATGTTTAAACGGTTATTTCGAGGTTAAAAGACAAACCATTTTAGAATATGGTATACCAGTTAGCATTTATGTAGACCGACACACTATATTTAAGGCACCCAGTAATGCCAGACTTACCATTTATGATGAGTTGGAAGGTAAAACTTTTGCTTATACCCAGTTTAGCAGGGCTATGCAGGAGCTTTCCGTAGGAATTATTTATGCTTACTCTCCCCAGGCCAAAGGTCGCATTGAAAGGCTCTGGGGAACCTTGCAGGATCGATTAACTTTAGAGCTGCGTCTCGCCGGTATTAAATCTATTAAAGAAGCGAATTCCTTTCTTCCGGGATTTATCAAACAGTTTAATGCCCGTTTTGCAGTGGTTCCCCGAGAGCCCCAGTCTGCTTACCGGCCTTTAGAGAAACATATTAATATAGATTATATACTGTGCAGGAAAGAGACTCGCAAAGCATGCCATGGCTCTACTTTCTCTTTTGGAGGACAAATCTACCAGGTAATTAAAAATAACCTGGTAGTAGCTATACCTAATAAAGCTTCCATTGCTGTATTAACCAGCCCTAGATTCGGTATACGGGCAGAATATAAGGGTAGTGTTTACGAAGTAAGAAAGACGGTTAGACCTGTTAAGGTTATAGCTAAGAAAGATAGGGTTAGAAGGATTATAAAGGTTAAAGATGACCATCCCTGGAGAAACGGGGTAGAACACTTCACTTACGAAGAAAGCGATCGGGAACTTGTTGCTGCTATCTATGACCCCAAAGGTTGGGAGTAGATAGCATATCTGCCAGGGGTGCACTTTTGTAAGGGGACACCCTTGGCAGGTCCCGGATGGTATGAGTTAATTTGGTTTAAAGTAATCCGCCTTTAGGGAAATATTTTGTTTTAGTTTTTAATCTTAAAAGGGGACATTTTCACTGACTGATTTACTACCTTAAAAGGGACATTTTCACTGACTATTGACAGCTTATGAGGAAAGTATCGAGTATCGAGTTAAAAAAGAGAGAAAAATACAAAAAAGGGGTATTCTTCTTTTTATCTAACCACCCTACTAAATTTTACACTAACAGAAAAGCATCAGGCTAAGAAAGAGAAGAAAAAATATAGATACAAAAAATATTTTTGCTTAATAAAAATATTTTTGCTATTATAAGTACAAAATAAATTGCATTTTCAACCGAGTTATCCACAGATGTTAATAAACTGTTAATAACTTCTGTAAACCCTTTACTTTTAGCTGTTTAGAAATCTATAAAGAAAGTATTAAAGTTTGTTTTTTTGAGAAAAATGTTAAAATTTAATAAAAAACCTCTTCCAAAGTTTTCCACAGCCGACTGTTAACTTTGGGGAAAATTCATAAAACCCTTATAACTTATAGATTTTCGTAAATAATTTATAGTTTGATAACTCTTTTTCAATCTATAAAACTTTTATAATCAAATTCAGACAAAAAATATTTAATTGTGCGGGAAGGTGGTATGTGTATGGAGTTTGCAGAGATTGAAGAACTGTGGAATAAAATTTTAGAAACAATAAAAAAAGAATTAAACCCCCAGGCTTATAATAGCTGGTTCAGCAAAACAAAAATTGTAAAATTCAGCGAAAACGAGTTGATAATTTCTGCCCCCGGCGACTTTTGTAAAGACTGGTTGGAAAAACACTATTCCGACTTTATTAAAGACATCCTTAAAAGGACTCTTGGCTCAGATGATAGTTTAAAAATAGAGCTTATAGCAACTGATCAAAAATTTTCTGTGCCTACTCACTCTACCCTTAAACTTAAAGCAAATAAAAAAAAATCAGAATCTTCCTTAAAAAATAATGAACTTACTTTAACTTCAAAATATACTTTCGATAATTTTGTAGTAGGGGACAGTAACCGCTTTGCCCACGCTGCTTGTCTTGCAGTAGCTCAATCTCCTGCTAAATCTTACAACCCTTTATTTGTATATGGGAAAGTAGGCTTGGGTAAAACTCATTTAATGCAGGCTATCGGTAGGTATATCAAGCAACAAAACAGTAAAACTAAGGTTTTGTATATATCTTCGGAAAAATTTACTAACGAGATGATCGATTCTATAAGGGATGACCGCACTGTTGCCTTTCGTGATAAATACCGCAGTGTAGACGTATTATTAATCGATGATATACAGTTTTTGGCCGGGAAAGAGAGAACCCAGGAAGAATTTTTTCATACCTTTAATACTTTATATGAGTCTAATAAACAGATAGTAATTACCAGCGACCGACCACCAAAAGATATCACTACTTTAGAAGAACGCTTAATATCCCGCTTTGAATGGGGATTAACCACTGATATTAAAGCTCCTGATTATGAGACACGTATTGCTATTTTAAGAAAAAAAGCCCTGGCAGAAAATTTAAGTGTGCCCGCTGAAGTAATTAATTTTATCGCCGAGAAGATTCCTTCTAATATTAGACAATTAGAAGGGGCTTTAACTAAATTAGTTGCCTTTTCTACCTTCACTAAAAAGGAATTGTCTATTTCTTTATCCCGGGATGTATTAAAAGATATTATCCCTTTAGAAAATAAAAAAATTTCAATTGAGCAGATTCAAAAAGCGGTAACAGATTATTATGTTATTAAAATTAATTCACTTATTATTTTACTGGGAATAACCGTGGAACCGGTTTTAATAACCTGGGCCGGAATATAACAATCTATTCCAATTTCTAAATCGGTAGCGAATAGATGAACTTTATTATCCTCATTCGCTTCAAAAAGTATTCCGTTGTAGATAGGTAACCCGATTTTACTGGATATTCCTCTTTG
>Ga0255420_10282_pt1 | contig 11864 bp, 12 predicted proteins | sample ANMaggSeSYBR02I3_FD_182630 | JGI IMG/M metagenome (GOLD analysis project Ga0255420, IMG submission 182630) | Sediment cell enrichment communities from methane seep in Santa Monica Basin, California, United Staets - ANME aggregate JGI... | ecosystem: Environmental > Aquatic > Marine > Cold seeps >...
GACATCGGTTTTATGCCTGTGATATCTTTATATATTTATTATATAGAAAGGTCATAGGTTTTTTAGATTCCTATGACCTTTATTATTTTATAAAGGGTTTTTAAAAAGAGGTGAGAGTATGTTAGTAAGAGGAATAAGAGGGGCTATAACTGTAGATAGTAATACCAAAAAAGAAATTATCGAAAAGACCAAAGAATTATTGATTGCTTTAAAAAGAGAAAATGATTTCATAATTGAAGATATGGTAAGTATTTTTTTTAGTGTTACCTCTGATTTAAACGCTGCTTTTCCTGCTCAGACAGCACGAGAATTAGGTTGGAATAGAGTCCCCCTTTTTGATATGCAAGAAATAGATGTTCCAGGTAGCCTGCCAAAATGTATTCGAATATTAATCCAGATAAATTGCCAAAAAAGTCAAACAGAAATAAAGCATTGCTATTTAAGAGGGGCAGAAATATTAAGAAAAGATTTGGTTAAAGAGACCCTAAATTTAAAGGAGAGTGAGTCTAAATGATTATCGTAATGAATGGCAAAACTGATGATGCTGATGTAGAAAAAGTGATACAGAAATTACGCCAAATGGGGCACAAAGTACACATCTCTCGAGGAAAAAAGCGGATTATCTTAGGAGTAATCGGAGATGTAGAAAATTTAGCTTCTGTTCCTTTTTATGCTTTTAATGGTGTGGAAGAAATTATTCGTATTGTAAAACCTTACAAATTGGCTAGTAGAGAATTTAAGAGTTTTAATACCACAGTTAAAGTAAAAGATGTAATTATTGGCGGCAAAGAGGTGATAGTAATGGCTGGACCGTGTGTGGTAGAAAATGAGAAACAGATATTTGAGACAGCTCAACAAGTGAAAGCTGCTGGAGCAAAGATATTAAGGGGAGGAGCTTTTAAACCTCGGACTTCTCCTTACAGCTTTCAGGGATTAGGGGAAGAAGGTTTAAAGTTGTTGGCTCAAGCCGGAGAAAAGATAGGTTTAGCAGTTGTAACTGAAGTGATGTCGGTTAACCAGATAGAGCTAGTAGGTAAATATACCGATATATTTCAAGTAGGCGCTCGTAATATGCAGAATTTTGTATTACTAAAAGAACTGGGTAAAACTAAAAAACCAATATTATTAAAAAGAGGAATGTCAGCTACTATAGAAGAACTATTATTATCAGCAGAATATATTTTATCTCAAGGAAATTATGAAGTAATATTATGTGAACGAGGAATACGCACTTTTGAAAATTATACCCGCAATACTTTAGATTTAAGTGCGATTCCTGCATTAAAAAAGTTAAGTCATTTACCCATAATTGTAGATCCCAGCCATGCTACCGGCAGATGGAGACTGGTAAGTCCAATGGCCAAGGCTGCCATAGCTGTTGGCGCGGACGGTTTAATTATCGAAGTTCACCCTGATCCCAGAAGTTCACTTAGCGATGGAGCTCAGACTTTAAAAATTGAGACTTTTACTCAACTAATGAAAGAATTAAGCCCGATAGTTCAGGCGGTAGGTCGAGAATTAGGCACATCTGCTGAATATGATTTAGAGAGGATGAAAAATTAAGTGGAACTTGTTTTAGAGAAAATCAATAAATTAAAAGGAAATATATTTGTCCCGGGAGATAAATCAATCTCTCATCGCTCTCTGATTTTAGGGTCTATTGCTCAAGGAGAGACTCGAATATATAATTTTTTAAATTCTTTGGATTGCCTTAAAACATTAGAATGTATGCAGGCTTTAGGAGCAGAAATAGAGTTAGGTAAAGATAATTCTGTTAAAATAAAAGGTAAAGGGTTATACGGGTTACAAGAACCAAAAAATATACTTGATGTGGGAAATTCAGGGACGACCATTCGTCTTTTGACCGGATTGCTTAGTGGGCAGGACTTTTACTCGGTTTTATGTGGGGATGTTTCAATCAGAAGGAGACCTATGAGAAGAGTTGTCGAGCCCCTTAGATCAATGGGGGCAGATATATGGGGAAGAAAAGATGGTCAGTTTGCTCCTTTAAGCGTTAGAGGAAATAAGCTTAATCCCCTTCACTATACTTTACCGGTAGCCAGTGCTCAGGTAAAAACCGCCCTCTTGCTGGCTGGTCTTTATACTACCGGGGAAACAGTTATCAAAGAACCACTGCCGACCAGGGACCATACTGAGAAGATGTTAGAGATTATGCGGGCAGATTTAGAGATTTCTCCTCCCGAAATTAAAGTGATGGGCGGAAAAGAATTAAGGGGCACGGATATTTTTATCCCCGGTGATATTTCTTCTGCTGCCTATTTTATAGCAGCTGCCAGTATATTGAGAGACTCACAGATTACAATTAAACAGGTAGGGGTTAATCCAACCAGAACAGGGATAATCGGAATACTAAATAAGATGGGGGCAAAGATTGATACTTTAAATTACCAGATAGAATCAAATGAACCTCAGGCTGATTTAATGATAGAATATTCAAAACTAAAAGGAGTAGAGATTAAGAAAGAAAATGTGCCTTTCTTAATCGATGAATTACCTCTTATTGCGGTGGTGTCGACTCAGGCGCAGGGTAAAACAGTAGTAGGTGGAGCAAAAGAATTAAGAGTAAAGGAAACCGATAGGATAAAGGCGATAGTCAGCGAATTGAAAAAAATGGGTGCAGATATTAAAGAAAAAGAAGATGGTTTTTCGGTAAATGGTCCCACCAGATTACAGGGAGCAGTCTGTGAAAGTTACAATGACCATCGAATTGCTATGTCCTTAGCAGTTGCTGCTTTATTAGCTGAAGGAAAAACAATTATTAAAAATTCAGAATGTATAGATATATCTTTTCCCGGCTTTAAAAAAACCTTACAAAATTTAATTAATTTTTAATCTGTCATTGTGAACATAGTGAATGCAATCTTTATAAAGGATTAAGGTGAAGGTGAAAGTGTAAATGAAAAAAGAAATAAACGGAAAAACCAAAATAATCGGGGTAATTGGCAAAAATATAGAAAATAGTTTTTCACCACTTATCCATAATCAAATAATACTTAAATATCTTTTAAACTTTTGCTATTTACCCTTTAAAATAGCAGAGACCGATTTAAGCAAAGCTTTTCAAGGGATAAAAGCTCTGAACATAAGAGGGGTAAATGTTATCCTTCCCTACAAAGAAAGAGTAATTGAATTTTTAGATGAACTGGAAGAATCTGCTCGAAGAATTGGAGCGGTAAATACTATTGTCAATAATAAAGGAATTCTTGCCGGTTACAATACTGATGCAATTGGCTTTATAAAAAGTGTACAGGAAGAAGGAAAATTTATTATAAAGAGGAAAAAGGCTGTCATTTTGGGGGCAGGGGGTGCTACACGGGCAGTTGTTTATGCCCTTCTAGAGGAAGGGATAAAGGAAGTTTGTATCTTTAATCGGACTTTAGAAAAGGCCAAAAAGATTAAACAGGATTTTTCTTCTTTTTTCCCTGAAAGCAGTATTTATGCATTTCCTTTAAGAGAGGAGAGTATAAAAGATAAAATAAAGAAAGCTCACCTTTTAGTTAATACCACTTCTGTAGGAATGCCCCCTAAAATCGATAATACTCCTTTGCCCGATGAAAAATTGTTTCACCCTAATCTCTTGGTCTATGACCTTATCTATCACCCGGCGAAGACACTTTTTTTAAGGCAAGCGGAGAGGGCAGGAGCAAAGATAATTAATGGTTTACCGATGTTAGTTTATCAAGGTATAGAGAGTTTCTATCTCTGGACTGGTCTTAAACCAGAAGGGAAAGAAGTATTAGAAATAATTAAAAGAATTGTTTAAATTGCTTGAAAGTCAAAGAGAAGGGAGAAAATACAAAATGCTAAGATTTCTTGATGCGGGAGAATCTCACGGAAAATGTCTAATAGGAATAATAGAAGGATTGCCAGCCGGACTTTCCTTAAATGAAGAAAATATCAATCTAAATCTGAAGAGACGCCAAGGAGGGTATGGTAGAGGAGAGAGAATGAAGATTGAACAGGATCGAGTAGAGATTCTGTCCGGTTTGGTAGAAGGAAAGACTATTGGAAGTCCTCTCGGTCTAATGATAAAAAATAAAGATTGGGAAAATTGGCAGGAAAAGGAATATCCTCCTTTGACTATTCCTCGACCCGGGCATGCTGATTTTGCCGGTGCGATAAAATATGGATTTAAAGATGTAAGGAAAGTTTTAGAAAGAGCCAGTGCTCGGCAGACTGCCATGAGAGCAGCTGTCGGCTCGATTACAAGCTCCCTTTTAGAAGAATTCAATATAGATATTTATAGTTATGTACTAAGAATTGGTCAGGTTAAAGCAAAGAGGATTGTTTCTTTTAATCGAGAAGTTAAAGAAGAAATTAATAAATCTCCTGTATATTGCATAGACGGAATAGCGTCAATTGGAATGTGCAGAGAGATTGATAGAGCCCGGGAGAAAGGAGATACTTTAGGTGGGGTATTTGAGGTAGTAATTGCCGGTGTCCCCATTGGTCTAGGAAGTTATGTCCAATGGGATAGACGTCTGGATGCTCGCCTGGCTTCAGCTTTAATGAGTATTCCGGGAGCAAAGGCGGTAGAAATAGGTAAAGGAATAGAGACCTCGGAGAAAAAAGGTTCGACTGTCCATGATGAAATCTTTGCTCAAGAAGAATCAGAAAAAGATTCCTTTCGATATTACCGAAAGACCAATCGGGCTGGGGGGATAGAAGGAGGAATAACCAATGGGGAAGATATAGTGGTTAAAGCTTATATAAAACCCATTCCCACTTTGATCAATCCTCTTCGTTCTATTGATTTTGCCACTAAAAAAGGGACCAAAGCAATCTATCAAAGGTCTGATATATGTGTTGTCCCGGCAGCAAGTGTAGTGGGAGAGGCGGTAGCCGCCTGGGAGATGGCAGTTGCTTTTTTGGAAAAGTTTGGTGGAGATTCTTTATTGGAAATTAAAGAAAATTATAGGAACTATAGGAAGAGGCTTCAAAAGATATGAGGGAAAATATCATCATTACCGGATTTATGGGAACCGGCAAGAGTGTGGTAGCAAAAGAATTAGCTCGAAAATTAAAAATGGAATTTATAGATATGGACCGGATTGTAGAAGAAGGCCAGGGGATGAGTATAGCAGATATTTTTTCTAGATATGGGGAGAATTATTTTCGACAACAAGAAAATAAATTAGTGAAAGAACTATCCCAAAAAGAGAATATGATTATTGCTACCGGCGGGGGAACTCTGCTTTCTTCGGATAATACCAGGATACTGGGTCAGAGAGGACAAATAATCTGTCTTTATGCTGATTCCCGGACTATCTGTAATCGGGTAAAAAGAAGGAATAATCGACCCCTCTTAAAAGGAGAAAACGTCTTAAGTGAGATTGACCGCCTTTTAGAAGAAAGAAAGAAGATATATGATAATATAAAATGGAAAATTGATACTACCAATCTAAATATTCAGGAAGTTACGGATAAAATAATAGCTCTCTTGAAGAGCGAAGGTTAAATAGATGAAAGAAATAAATGTAAAAATTACAGAAGATAAAGAATATAAGATTTGTATTGAAAAGGGAATTCTTATTAATTTAGGCGAGCATTTATCTAAAACGATAGGTAATAAAAGAATTATAATAATTACCAATTCTTTAGTAAATTGTTTGTATGGAGTTAAACTATTATCTTCTTTGAAAAAAGGTGGATTTAATCTTGATTTGATAGATCTAATTGAAATATCCGATGGCGAGAAATATAAATCTCTATCTACGGCAAAATATCTCTATGATGAATTATTAAAAAGGAAAGCAGACCGAACCACTACCCTTATTGCTTTGGGAGGAGGAGTTATAGGAGATTTAACCGGATTTGTTGCAGCTACCTATATGAGAGGCTTGCCTTTGGTGCATATCCCCACTACTCTTTTAGCCCAGGTAGATAGCAGTATCGGTGGAAAAGTGGCAGTTGATCATCCTTTAGCTAAAAATATAATCGGGAGCTTCTATCAACCAAAGGCAGTTTACACGGACCCTGAAGTTTTACAAACCTTATCAGATAAGGATATAAAAAATGGAATAGTAGAGGCTATAAAGATAGCAGTTATTAAATCTCCGGCTTTTTTTAAATGGTTAGAAAAAAATATTAATCAATTAATAAAAAAACATAGAGACCTGCTATATGAACTGGTTAAAGAAGCTGTTTCTTTAAAAGCGGATATAGTTTTAAAAGATCCCCATGAAAGAGAATTGCGTAAGGTGCTAAACTTTGGACATAGTATTGGCCATGCCCTGGAAGTAAGGGCAGGATATCAGGATTTATGCCATGGAGAAGCGGTAGCCTTGGGTATGTTAATCGAAACTAAAATAGCTCGGAATAGAGGAATATGTTCACAAGATCTTGAGGAACAAATTAAACAAATATTATCATTCTTGCGAAATCAGGAAACCAAACCCGAGGAAGAACTCAATGTGTCAAGTTCGCCTCTCTCTCTGTCATTCCCGCCTCCTTCTATGTCATTCCCGCGAAAGCGGGAATCTATATTTAAATACATTAAAAACATAGAGTACAACAAATTCTGGGATACTTTAACTTTAGACAAAAAAAATTCTCAAGGAAAAATAACATTTATTCTACCAGAAGCTCTGGGGAAAGTTGTTTTAATTGAAGACATAAATAAAGGAGAAGTAATAAAAGCTTTAGAAGAATTTAAAAAGGAGTGGAAATTATGTTAAAGATAGGAATAATTAATGGTCCAAATTTAAATATACTGGGGAGACGAGATCAAAAAAAATACGGGAATTTAACCTTGGAAGAAATGAATCACAAAATTGAATCTTTTGCAAAAAAGGAAGATATTGAATTAACTATAAAGCAATCCAATTTCGAGGGGGAGATTATAGAATTTATTCAGCAATTTTCTTTCCAAGTTGAGGGCTTAATTATTAATCCGGCAGCTTATACTCATTATAGTTATGCCATTGCCGATGCTCTTAGAGACTGTTCAATTCCAATAATTGAAGTTCATCTTTCCAATATATTTTCCCGAGAAGATTTTCGGGGGAAATCAGTGACCGCACCTGCTTGTATAGGACAGATTGCCGGCTTCGGTTACCAGAGCTATATTCTCGCTATCCATGCTCTTCGAGATTTTTTGAAAAAAGGGAAGTAGTAAAATAAATCGGTCAATTGTATTGTCTTGTATCTTGTATTTAATGCTAACGACTAATTTAACCAGCAGGTTAATTGCTATAAAGGAGAAAAACAAAATGGAAGAGGAAAGCGATTTTAAAAAAATAACTATCATTGGCGTAGGTCTAATCGGCGGCTCATTGGGATTGGCTCTAAAAGAAAAGAAACCGAATTTCAAAATTGTAGGAATAGATAAGCAAGAAATAATTAAAAAAGCAATTGCTCGAGGCGCCATTGATGAAGGAACAGTTAACCTTGAAGAAGGAATAAAAGAAGCTGATATAATAATTATTGCCACGCCTGTAAAAACGATTTTAAATATATTGACTCAAATTAATCCTTTTCTTAAAAAAGGATGCCTGGTTACTGATACCGGGAGCACTAAGCAACAAATTGTCCAAAAAGCAAATAAAGTACTATCTAAAGATATTTTTTTTATAGGCGGCCATCCTATGGCAGGCTCAGAAAAATATGGTATAGATTCAGCAGGTCACCATCTCTTTCAGGATAAAGCCTATATCCTAACTCCCGCCCATAAAAATAATTTAGGAGCACTTAAAAAAATTTCTTTATTAATTAAGATGATAGGCGCAAACAAACTGATATTAAATCCTCTCGAGCATGACAGAATTGTTGGTGCAGTAAGTCATCTACCTCAGATCATCGCGGTTTCCCTAATTAACGCAACAGGTGAATTGGCTCTGCGGGGAAATAATAATACTTATTTTAAAGCTGTCGGAGAGGGATTTAAAGATATGACCCGAATTGCCTCCAGCCCTCATAATATATGGGAAGATATCTGCGAAACCAATCAGGAAAATATTTTGGAAATGATTCAGGAATTTAGGAATTATCTTGAAGCAATAGAAGATAAACTCAAAAATGATCCCAGCAGTTTAAAAGAAGAATTTCAAAAAGCAAATAAATTAAGAGAAAGTATAATGGATGTTAGGAAATTGACCGAATGACTAATTCTCCAATTCACCAATTAATTAGTCAATAGTAATTAGTTAACCAGCTTGTCAGTTATCCGGTTTACCAGTTAACCAGCAAATCGTGCGATGTGTAACATGTAATAAATAAACCGTTTTTATAATTTTAAAAATTTAATTTTATTGCTCATTACTCATTGCTTGTTACTGTATTTTAAGCGAGATACGAATTTATTCTGAATACTGGATTCTGGCTCCTGGCTCCTGATTTGTATCTTTTCTTCTCTTTTTTAACTCAATACTATATGCTTGATACTCGATACTGTTTTCATTGAGAATTTCTCCCATTTATGCTATAATTTTACTGCAAAATGAGGAAAAATTATGAGCTTGAACAATAAGAATGAAGTAAAAAATGTAGCTGTAAACAGAAAAGCACGACATGATTATCATATATTGGATACTTACGAAGTTGGACTGGTTCTAAAAGGAACAGAAGTAAAGTCTTTAAGAAAAGGCAAGGTTAGCCTGCGGGAAAGTTTCGCTCAATTTGAAAACAATGAACTTTATATTATGAACATGCATATTTCTCCTTACGCCTTTGGCAACATATTTAATGTTGATCCCATAAGGAAACGTAAATTACTTATGCATAGACGAGAAATTAACCGTTTAAGAGGGCAAGTTGAGGAAAAAGGTTTAACTCTGGTGCCTTTACGAATTTATTTTAAAAAAAGTCATGCCAAGATCGAATTGGCTCTGGCTAAAGGAAAAAGATTATACGATAAACGACTAGCATTAGCTGAAAAAGATGCCCAAAGAGAGGTAGAAAGAGAATTAAAGAATAAAGAATGGGGGCGATAGGTTTCGACAGGGATAAGAGAGGTAAGAACAGCGAGTCGAGGTTCCATGTCCTCGTAAAACCGTGGAAAAACATTAATTGCTAGAAACGAACAATTAGCATTTGCAGCCTAATTAGGCTGCACGTCTGTACTGGTCTTGTGTCTACGAGACCTTTATGGGTGTAACATAAAGTAGACTATCTTCTACCTTACTGCCCTGGGAGGTAGAAGAGAAAATTAAGGGCTGGCTCAATTTACATCCTGTCTATGGGAGGTAAAAAGAGCGAGAATTAAATCATAGACTACGCTCGTAGCGGTTTTTACTGAAATATCTTTGGACGCGAGTTCGAATCTCGCCGCCTCCACCAATTCCTTATTATTAAAGCCTTTCAGCGATTTTGTTGAAGGGCTTTTTTGTTTTTTATAATATTTTTCAAGAAAAGAAGGATTTTTAAGATAATTGTAGTACTTTATAAGATAGTGTGAAGTTTAAGTTGATATCAATTGAATAACCAGTATACGGTATCCCTAATTAAACTTGGAGGTAAAGCAATGAACATGTATTTTTATCAGAAAAGTCTTTTAAAATTACCACTTCCTAATCTTGAACAAACATGCCGGAAACTCATGAATTGGAGTGAAATCATGCTTTCAGATTTTGAAATAAAACTAACCCGGGATGATATTAATGATTTTCAATCCACCCGGGGCATGGGGTCAGTCCTTCAGAACCACCTAAGAGATTTATCCCAAGACCCTAAATTAAACAATTGGTTAGAACCTTTTTGGTCTGAGTCTTATCTTAGTAATCCCTCGCCTCTACCGACAGGCAGTAATGTGACTTTTATTCTTGATAAAAATCCCCAGATGAAATATTTATCACTGCCAGAATGCCTTACAAGTCTCATCATTACACTTTTTGAATTTAATGAACTCATATTAAATGAATCTTTGGATATTGATTACCAAAAAAAACAACCCTTGTGTATGTCCCAATATAAAACTCTTTTGAGCACCACAAGAATTCCTGGAAAAATAAAGGATTTTCATCTCACTGAAGCCAATACCTCCCATGTCATTATCATTCACCATGGCCATTACTATCGGCTCAATGTCCTTGATAAAAATAAGAATATTTTAAGTTATACTGCTTTACAACAAAATATCATGGCAATTTTAAACACCCCTAAAACCATTAATAAGTTGGCCATAGGTACTTTAACGACTCTCCCAAGAAGAAAGTGGGCTCATTTAAGAAGTCATCTTATTAACGTTAGTCCCCAGAATGAAAAAAATCTTCATCAGATTGAAAGCGCATTAGGGGTGTTCATTATTGATGAAAAACAATTTAAAAATGATTCACTGATGTTTAAGTATTTTTTCTGTGGAGATTCTTATAATCGTTGGTATGATAAATCTCTTCAGTTTATCCTTAATGAAGCGGGTGATTTTGGTATAAATTATGAACATTCCGGAGTAGATGGCACCACCTTAGGTCATCTTGTGGGTTATTTTTATCAGAATCTGCGTATCTTTAAAACCTCATCCAATATTGTAAAAAAAACATCTGTGGATGAAATCACCTTTAACTTTGATGATTTGCTTAAGTCAGCAATAAAAGAAGCTGCGACGCAGAGTCAAGAAGCCTACGAAAATCTCGCCTTCGAAGTCTTACCTTTTACAGACTTTGGCAAGGAGTATATTAAGACTCTCAAGGTCAGTCCTGACAGTTTTGTTCAGATTGGCATTCAATTAGCTCAGTATAAAATATTTCAAAAAGTTTTTAATGCATATGAATCCGTTATGACAAAACAATTTTTAGGTGGAAGAACAGAAACCATGCGACCGCTCACCAGGGAATCCCTGACCTTTGTTAAAAAACCAACTTTAGAACGGTTAAGAGCCGCTTCTTTAAAGCATGTTGAGCGAATCAATAAGTGCAAAAATGGCCAGGGAATTGAACGACACTTATTTGCTCTTAAAAAAACCCACGAAAAACTTTTTCCTTTAAAGCCACTCCCCAAAATATTTTCTTCCCCGGGCTATAAGTCAATTACCACCGATTATTTTTCCACCAGCACCAGCAGTTCTTCCGGTACCCATTTTGTCCACACATCTACTCTGGTCTTTAAGAACCAAACTGCTGCCTCCCTGCTATCGCACTCGTTTTCCATCATATAGGATAGGGATTCACTAGCCATGGCGCTGGTAGTATGGTAATTTTTAAGAAATTCTACCACTTCCGGTGCTCTTTCGGGAAAATCTTTGTTAATGGCAATAGCAATATCCTGGGCTGCAAATTCGCAGGCATAACCACCTTCCTCAGTCCATTTTTCTTCACTATAAGGTTCATCTTCCAACAGGGTCATGTCCAACATACCCATAACCCAGGTAGGTTCCCAGTAATAAGCTATGATGGGTTCACCTTTCTCATAAGCACCAACAATTGCGGCACTTAAAGCACTATCTGAACCAGGACTGAAATAATTATAACATTCATCCAAATCAGCACTTTTGACTTTTGCTCTCAGAATCTGGTCGACTTTCCACCCTGGGGGAGCACCATAAATTCTACCTTTGGAAGGGTCTTCTTCGTCTTTGAATATTTTCCAGTAATCTTTCAAATCTTTAACGGTCTTCAAATCAGGAGCCATTGGTTCAATTCCTCTCTTACTATCACCCTTAATTATATAAGTAGGAATAAAAAGTCCCTGGGCGTTATCGTCAAAATTTACCGATGTCTCGATAATTATCCCTTCTTTTATAGAGTCATAATAGGTATCTCCTAAATTAGTGGTCCAGATTTCCATGTAGACATCAATATCCCCTTCCTTTAACCCTAGAAAAGTAGCTGGAGTAGAACCAGAAATAACATCTGTAGGATAACCATAACCTTCTTCTATTATAGTTTGGGCTACACCATTGTGAAATCTGA
>Ga0255420_10283_pt1 | contig 11852 bp, 11 predicted proteins | sample ANMaggSeSYBR02I3_FD_182630 | JGI IMG/M metagenome (GOLD analysis project Ga0255420, IMG submission 182630) | Sediment cell enrichment communities from methane seep in Santa Monica Basin, California, United Staets - ANME aggregate JGI... | ecosystem: Environmental > Aquatic > Marine > Cold seeps >...
GTCCAGCAGTATCAAATCCGGATGAGCTGATCTTGCCTTTTCAATAGCTTCCATGCCGCTGGACGCTTCAACCACCAGGTAATCTTCAGCTTCCAGTACCCTTTTAAGGGGTATCAGGGTATCAAGTTCATCGTCCACAATCAGAATCTTTTGCCTTGTATCCGACAGCATCTCAAGTTTTTCTTTTACTTTTTCTTCGCTAATCTGAAGTAATTCAGCAATGCGGGAATAAGGCATTTCAGGGTCTTTTTCAATAATCTTAACTATCTCTTTATCTATGTCGTCCGGATTCATACAACCACCAAATTAACAGACAAACTATTTAATATATCAAATGAAGTCATTGTACTTAAGATTTTTCGAATAATTTACACACCTTTCTATTAATTATCCTAGTTCAAAAAAATGTAGCAAGCCTTATTACTGATTAACTGATATAATATGCTGATAAAAAATGACTGCGCTTGAAAAAATATTCGGACGGACTGCACAAATGACAGTCCTTGAAAATCTTATCAAACACCAGAATGAGTCCACTTACCTTTCAGGAATCGCAGAAGAGACCGGACTGTCCCATTCAAGTGTGGCAAGAGTGATCGACCCATTGCTAAAAGCCGACGTTGTTATTGAAAAACGACTTGGTAAACAGATCCGGACATTCAGGTTGAATATGGATAATAAAACCACAAAACTGATACTGGATTTTCATACAAGAATCAATAAAGAATTGAAATGAACTGTACCGGCTGTCCAGCCATGGAGGTGAGGCCTGAGAAGTTTCCTTTCCTACCTGACAAAAGTAATGGATTAAACCACCTTAAAGCTGGTTTGTATGTAGCAATCCAGGCCAAGTTCCATAACACGAAGAATACCAGACGATGTGGGTGTAGGACTAAGGACTCTATTGTGGTATTCCTTAGCCCCATTGAGATGGATAAGAAGATAAACGAAGACTTGTTTGTAGATTGAATACCACTTAATTGAATTATCTGGTTAGCAAGGACTTTCAGGAGACCCTGCACATTTGGTGCATGGGTTGTCATTTTAACTACCCTTACCCTTCGCCTTTCCACCCTCCATTAAAGTGAAGTAAGTAATTGGGACCAGTATAGATTTGGGGCATAAAAAATCGACCAAAAATATCCAGTAACACTGGTGAAGTTCTCAGTACACTTCCAGATCAGATCTATGAGATTATGTGCCAGATAGTGTTTAGCATAATATTCAGATTTACATCAACCCCATTGCACAGTTGTTCACTGGAACTTTCTTTTTCATTTCGTCGTATTGTGCCAGCACAATTACATCACTGATACTTTTGAGAACATGGTTCGGTCGCCATGTCCGGTCCTCAAAGAAATTCCTGTCACCGTATGCGGCATGTGCTGTTATCATACCAATCTTCTGTCGGGTTCAATGTCCCTGCGCAGACTGTCTCCTACAAAAATTGTCTGCTCGGGCAGGAGTTTTAGGGTATTGAGTGCATGATGAAATATTTCCGGGGCTGGTTTTTTTACTCCTGCGATATCAGTGGTCACCAGAGCATCAAACGAATCTAACAGGTGAAGTCTCTGGAGTCTTTGCGTAGCGTTCTTTGAATGTGCATCAGTCACGATCGCAAGGGTAAGTCCCATGTCCTGCAGAGTGGATAGTGTTTCTTCCACACCCGGGTATGCCTGGATACTTTGAAGTTTTATATCCTCGTATATGGTGCAGCAGTTGCAAAATAGTTCTTTTGAGTATATCTCGTTGTTTTTCAGGTAGTCCTCGATGTTCCTCCAGTCTTCAAAATCATGAACACCACGGAGAAAATATCCGAATATATCTTCAGGGTCTCCAGCACCAAGACAGTTCACTATTGCATTACATGCTGATAGCTTCGCTTCGATAAAATCGAACAGAGTGTTGTCCATATCAAAGATAACACCTTTTATTTCTCTATTTCCAGTGCCATGAGTTCCTGGCATAATGAGTGGTCCTCTTTAAATCTATCAAACAACATCGTATCCTGAAATACCAGTTTGAGTGAGTTATCATTCCATGTCTTGTGACTGTATTCCCTATAGATGATGACCGAGTTGCATTTTATGAGACCGCATACTTTTGCCAAATAAAATATCAGGTCGCGCAGCTGATAGGGGGTACATCGGTTCACATCCAGGGATGAGGGATAGGTCAGGTGGAAGCATTCTGGCCCTTTTCCCATGCAAAGTTCGGCCATGTTTGTGTCTGCAGTGAGTATGAGGGGAAATACATATTGATTGCTGTCCTGGAAGTTCCTTATGGCTCTGACGATGATGATGATGTCGTTTCTCTCGCTATGGATTGTGGACGGTTCCCCGGCCTTTGTTTCGAGTACATTGTCGCGTATGCATTTGTATTCCCTCATTGCGATGTATGCAGCTTTTTTTGATTTTTTGGGTTTTCAGTTCTTTAGTTCATCCAGCAGTTCACCGTGATAAAGTGCATCTTCTTTCATCTCGTAGATAAGGTGTGGGAAGTACTTGTGGTTGATAGATGATTCGATTTCGTCATATACAGTATCCACTACAAGATAATGCGGATTCGGGATGTTCAGTTTGGAGAACGCGGCCTGGTAAAAAAGGTTGGTATCGGGAGCAAAGTAGATGGTACGGTCTAACTTGTCAAGTGCACTGAGTTTTTCCTGGAATTCAACCATGTTGTCATACTGAATTATACCGCTCAGGAGCATACAGTACTTGATGTCATCAAATGAGGGAAGCTCGTCTGTATGGGTACTGTATTCATATAATTCCTTCATTACCTCTACATCGGATTGCACATTGATGTAGTAGCCATTCCCCGATGGTCTGGCTTTTACCATCTTAAGGTCGTACAGCGGATAGTCGATAACAATGGTATCTTTGGCTATGAGGTTTAGCAGTATCTGCAATTCATTGCTATGGATGATGATCTCATTGTTTTATTGCATTCATAGCCCTCACTGCCTGTTCTTTAAAATCGTTGATGTGTTGTGTCTGGAAAGGAATCATCATGAAAGGTGCTGGTGTAATGTCCTTGACAGATAGATAGAATACATGGTCCACATCTGAGAGAGTGATGGGGAGCAGTGCACCTGTTACGAGGGTCTTTTTCCCTGGTGTGATATCCAGTGCCACTGTGTCGCCTGCTTTTTTCCGCTCTTTGATGAGACTGGAAACGCATTGCACGGCTTTGATAAAATCATCATTTGATTTCACCTCGCATTCGACTTCTGAAATGATCTGGTGGTGGATTCTTGGAGATATCCCGAAGTGGCTTGAGGTGAGGGCGAGGCCTTTTTTTGTGAGCTCCAGGTTCCTGGTATGTTCAGGGTCAGAGATGGTTTCTGCAAAGAGAATAATGTCATCCGGGTAATATTGTTTTTCTTTTAGGACTGCGTAATAGCTGTTCATGATGGCCCAGATGGAACGACCGAGCATTGTGATGTAGATCTTTTTTGTGTTCTCTGTCATGCATCTACCCCGCTTTTCCACAGTTCAGGTTAAGTCCAATCATCCAGGATATTCCGGTTTTTTCAACAGGGAATTTATCTATTTCGGGATTGGTTGTTGTATGATTCTTTATTGTGAGTTCTTGTGGTGAACCGTTTATGTGGATTGGAATTTTATCTACATCTTTTAGTTATTTTTCAAAAAAAAATTTTTATACTAATGTTCATGCAGTCAAGAGATATATAAATTATCCTGCATCGTAAATTTGAAGCTTCAGAGCCGGGCAGCCGGGCAAGTGCAGCAGGGGCAGCGCAGGTGAGTGGAGAATGGCGGGGGCGGAGAGTTAGTTTTTCAGGACGCTAATTTAAAGCGTAGTAAATCTGATATTCAACATCAAGAATAATGCGACTGCAAAGATTAACAGTAAACTAAAACCACAGCCTTAAATATTATCATTATTAAATTAATTGCGATGAAAGTTGAAAAGCGCTTAGAACTGTTAAAGCAAAAAGTTCAAGAAGATGATTTTCTATGCGCAAGAGGTCTTGGAAACGAAATCCCTTTCTGGATATTTGACTATCCTCCTGAAAAAGAGCTGCTCGTCCGTGAAACTGTGGATATGCTGACACAGAATCTTAAGAAAAATTCGATTAATGTTCTTGTTATTGAGCTTTACGAAATGTGTCTTGAGTTATTGGAAAATCAAATAAGTGTTGATAAGATTCACGATTTTGAAAATAAAAAGGGTTCGGATGAATTGCTCAACAAACTAAAGATCATGCTAAAACCTGAAATTGTGAAGAATGCTATTCAGGCAAAGATGACAGCTGGTGGAGATATTCAGTTGATGTTCCTGACCGGTGTCGGTAAGGCATGGCCTCTTGTGCGTTCTCATTCCATTCTCAATAATTTACAGCCGGTATTGGGAAATGTTCCGCTTGTGACATTTTATCCGGGTGAATATGACAATCATGAACTGAGCCTGTTTGGAAAATTCAAAGATGCAAATTATTACCGTGCATTCCAACTTATCAATGAAAAAGCATCGGAAAACTAAGAGTGATAAAAATGTCTACAAACGTTAAGATCGAAGACCTGTTCGAGAAAGATATCCGAAGAACCATTAATGGAGTTATCAAAGTAGACCAATATGATGATGCTAATGTTTTCACTGAACTTGATGAATATGTGGTCACAAAGGAATCGTTGAAGCATTTTGATAACTTCTTTGACAGATATTATGGTGCTACACAGGTGCCGACTGATAAGATTGGAGTCTGGGTGTCCGGGTTTTTTGGTTCAGGTAAATCACATTTTATTAAGATCCTGTCATACCTTCTGGAAAATAAAAAGGTTTATGGCAAATCCGCTCTTGATTTTTTTGAGAATAAGATCACTGACCCCCAGATGTTCAGTACCATAGAAAAATCAGTAAAGTGTGGTGCAAAGGATGTTATACTCTTTAATATCGATTCCAAAGCAGGTGACAGCAAGGAACGAATTGTCAATATATTGATGAGAGCGTTTAATGAGTATAGGTTTTTCTCAGGGGATGTCTTGTGGATCGCAGAACTCGAAGAAGACCTGCAGGATAAAGGGCTTTATGATAATTTCAAAGAAGAGGTTAGAAAAATAAGTGGGAATGCATGGGAAGAGGTCAGAGATCGTTATTCCTTTGAGCAGGATGACATTATTGATGCTCTTACTAATTGTGAATACCAGAGCAGAGAAGCATCTGTGCGAATGTTTGAGAATGACGGACAAAACTACCATCTTGATGTTGAGAAGTTCGCAAAGAAGGTTGAGAAATATTGCAGTTCAAAGGGTGATGACCACCAGGTTATTTTCCTTGTGGATGAGATCGGGCAGTATGTTGGTGAAGATAGTGAGTTGATGCTTAATCTTCAGACTGTTGTGGAAGAGCTTGGTACGATACTTCGGGGGAAGGCATGGGTGATCGTTACATCCCAGGCGGATATTGATGCTGTTACGAAGGAGAAGGTTAAAGGATATGATTTTTCCAAGATCCAGGCTCGTTTTGATACGCGACTTAGCCTGTCGAGCGCTAATGTGGATGAGGTTATCAAGAAGAGGATACTGCTTAAGAAGGAACAATACAGGGAGATGCTTGCTTCATTATATGCTGGTAAAAAGACGATTTTGAAAAACCTAATCTCTTTTTCAAAGGGCAGCGCAGAGATGAAGACATACAGGGAAGAGAATGATTTTGCAGATGTCTATCCTTTTGTTCCGTACCAGTTCAATCTCTTGCAGAAGGTGTTTGAAAAGATAAGAGCTACCGGATTTACGGGGAAGCATCTGGCAAAAGGGGAGCGCTCAATGCTTAGTGCATTTAAGGAAGCGGCTGAGGGTTATGGGGAATGCGACATCGGTGTGTTGGTCCCGTTCCATTTGTTTTATAATACTGTTGAGAGTTTCCTTGATCCTATTATTACAAAGACGATCAAGCAGGCAGAAGAGAATGATCACCTTGAGGATCATGACTGTGATATTCTGAAGACACTTTTCATGATACGGCATGTCAAGGAGATCCAGCCCAATCTTGATAATCTTGTGGTGCTGTCTATTTCAAGTCTTGATGAGGATAAGCTGAAATTGAGGGAGAGGGTTGCGGGTTCCCTGCAGAGATTGGAGGCGCAGACCCTTATCAACAAATCCGGCGATACGTTCCATTTCCTGACGAATGAGGAGCAGGAGATCAATCGGGAAATTAAGAATATCGATATTGAGAAGCATCTGATACTTGATGAGATATACGATGTGATCTATAATTCCAATGATATCTGCCCTGATAGGTACACGGATTATAAGTACAACAAATCTGTTGATGAGAAGGTTAAAACCTTTGGTAATGTGGACCTTTTGATCAAGTTCCTGACGCCTCGTTCCGAGGAGATGATGCGTGGTAGCGGACAGCGATCCCTGGAAGGGGATAATCTCAGCAATATTGATTCTACTGATACTTTATTGTTCATTTTCCCGAGGGATATCAAGTTTGTTGATAATATTCAAAAACGTCTTCAGATCGATAAGTACCTTAAGCAGAACAGTTTGAGCAGGAACGATTCTGAGATCCAGAGTATATTGTTGGCAAAACGTCAGGAGATGGAGAAATTAAAGGATTCTTCGATTTCGGCGATTTATGATGGTGCCCGGGATGCGAGGATATTCATTGATGGTAAGGAAGTTACTTCTATTGATAAGAAGAATCCGAAGGAGAGAGTTAAGGAAGGATTTGACATTCTGGTCAGGAATGTTTACAGCAAATTTGGTTATGTTACGAAGAATTATGAGTCTGATACTGAAATACTACGAATATTGAGGTCTGATGACCTTGAGAAGTTTGGTGTGGGGAAATCAGAAACCAATAGGCTGGCACTGGATGAGGTGTTGACTTATATTTCGATACGTTGTGAGAGAAATACTACTGTTGTTTTGAAGGACCTTAAGGAGCATTTCACGGGAAAGCCCTATGGGTGGAAGGATCTGACCATATCCGGGCTTGTTGCGACTTTATTTATTGGCGAAGATGTGAAATTGCGATATCAAAAGACCTATCTTGTGTCAAATGCGGAGGAGATTACGAAGTATCTCACCGGGAGGGAGGATGCTGGTAAGATCATCATTGAGATGCGTAAAAAGACGGGGCTTGAGATTATCAATTCTGTGAAGTCTATCTTGAGGGATGAGTTCGATAAGACTGATATTCCTGAGAAAGAGAATGACCTATACAGTTTCTCGCATAACTTGCTCGAAGATGAATTAATGCGTGTTAAGGAGATCTCTGGTAAATATGCGGAGGGCAAGTATCCGGGAAAAGAGATCATTGAGAGTTATGCTGTGTTCCTGAAGACCCTACTGGAGGTTACGGACCCGTCTTCTTTCCTTAAGAAGGCGTCTGAGGAGAGGGATGAGTTGATCGAACAGCGCCGGACGGTTGAGCCGATTATGTCGTTCTTTGGCAGTGTGCAGGTGGAGATCTTCAGGCGGCTTTCCAGGGAGGTTGGAAATTTCAGGAGAAATGTGCAATTCCTGAGTGAAGATGCAAGATTCGATGTTGATAGGATCGAGGAGATACTCAGCTCGGATGAGCCGTATTCACAGATAAAAGACCTGACGCAACTTGAGAGCAGGATAAATATGTCTCTTGAGGAGTCGTTGTCGAACCTGAAACATGAGTTGCAGGAAAAGATTCGGTCTGCTATGGAAGACCTCGAAAGAGAACTTGCCGGCTACGCTAGTTTCTCTGATGAGTTTAAACGCTCTGTGATGCAACCTTTTAATGATGTAGAGAAAAACGCTGTAGGGTCGGATGATTGTACGTATGTAAAACTCCAGATAGGAAACATTGACGAGCTGTCCGGCAGTGCTTATGAGAAGATCGAAATCGAGAAGCAGATAATCAGGGAAAGAATGGGTGAAGGTGCTACCGAGGGAATCAAGGTCACTCCTGTGAAGGTCATTACCGGCACTTCATTGTTCAGAACAACAAAGGATATCGAAACCAAAGAGGACCTTGATGCGTACCTTGAGAAACTTAGGGCAGTTATGCAAAAGCATCTGGATGATAATAATAAGATCAAGGTGCTGTGAGTATGGGTATGGATAAAAAGAAGATCGCCCAGTTCTCTGATGCCCTCAGAAATAGGCTCTTAGATGATACAACGAAGAGGGCAAAGTACTATAGAATTTTTCCTGACAGTATCCAGAGTGTGGATGATGAGTTTGAGGATTCCATTGTTATAGGTGGCAAGGTCTTCAATAGAAATATCAAGGACAAGAGGGAGCAACTTGTACACGAGATCAAGGAAAAAGGCTACGTACAGGTCATGGACGAGGTTACATACACATGGTTCAATCGTTTTGTTGCCCTTAAGTTCATGGAGGTTAATGGCTATCTTCCTTTGATGGTTTTCTCCTCAGAAGATGCGAGCAAACACGAGCCTGACATCCTCACACAGTCCCTGAACCTTGATTTTCTGGACATTGACCGGAACAAGGTAATGGACCTGAAGTCAGAGGGAAAGGATGAGGAACTGTACCAGTATCTCATTCTTCGCCTGTGCAATTACATGAATAAGATCATGCCGTTCCTGTTCGAGCCAATCGAGGATTATACGGAACTGCTGTTTCCTGAGAAGCTCCTGCATACAGATTCCATACTTTGGGTTCTGAATGATATTATTGATGAAGGGGACTGGAAGGAAGTCGAGGTTATCGGGTGGATATACCAGTATTATGTAGCTCCCAGGAAGGAGAGGGTGTTCAAGGATCTGAAGAAGAACATCAAGATCAAGAAAGAAGATATTCCTGCAGCTACACAGTTGTTTACACCCCACTGGATCGTCCGCTACCTGGTGGAAAACTCCCTGGGGCGTTTGTGGATGCTCAATCGCCCTCACTCCCGCTTATTCGAGCAGATGGAATATTACATTAAACCTGAGCAATCTGAAACTGATTTTCTGAAAATCAACTCCCCGGAAGAGATCAAGGTTTGCGACGACGCCTGCGGTTCAGGACACATGCTGGTCTATACCTTTGATCTGCTGTATTCCATCTACGAAGAGGAAGGTTATAGCCACTCCGAGATTCCTGAAAAGATACTGACCCACAACCTCTTCGGTATTGAGATCGACAAGCGTGCCAGTGAACTGGCTGCCTTTGCTCTGACCATGAAGGCCAGAAGAAAGCACCGCAATTTCTTCAGCAATCCAGTCCAGCCCAATATCTGCGCTCTGCAAAGCATCTCTTTTGAGGATGATGAACTGCGGTCGTACATAGCAACCATCGGCAGCAACCTGTTCACCACGGACCTACAACGCACCTTACTCCAGTTCGAAGAGGCTGACAACTTCGGTTCCCTCATCCACCCGGAAACCACAAGTGTATCAGACATCCGGCACATGCTCAACGAGAAGAACTTATCCAGCAACCTAACACTTTTCACCACCCACCAAAAAGTGCTCAAGGTCCTGGAGCAGGCAGATTACCTCAGCCCAAAGTACCATGTGGTCATTGCCAACCCGCCGTATATGGGTGGCAAGGGCATGAACGCAAGGTTGAAGACATTCGCACAAGATAATTACCCAAACAGCAAGTCTGATTTCTTTGCCATGTTTATCGAGCGTAATCTCGACATGGTGATGCAAAAAGGCATGGTTGCAATGATAACCATGCAAAGCTGGATGTTCCTTTCATCCTTTGAAAAACTCCGCGAGAACATCCTGAATAACGACACGATCTTATCCATGGCACATCTTGGTCCACGAGCTTTCGACAGCATCAGCGGTGAGGTCGTTTCAACCACAGCATTTGTTATTGAGAATGTACAGTATTCTGAGTATAAAGGGGCTTATATCCGTCTTGTGGATGGCAGTTGCGAAGCGGAAAAGGATGCATGGCTGCGTGAAGCAGTAATGCAGGCCAGAAATATTGAAACAAATCAAATGGAGGCCTAATGACTACCCCAACCTTTCAACTGGTCACAATGCCAGAGGGAAAGACGCTGGAATTTAAGCGTGATATATCCTCTCCCAGGAATATCCTTAAAACGCTTGTAGCGTTTGCCAACACTGCTGGCGAGCGTTTGTTGATCGGGATTGCGGATAACTCCAGAGCGGAGGTGCCACGATGACCTCATTGTTCAAAGTATTTGTCAGTTCAGTGCAGAAAGAACTTGAAGATGAGCGGCTCATCATCCAGAATCTTGTGAACACCGATTTGTTCCTATCGGCATATTGCACGCCCGTACTTTATGAAAATGAACCAGCATCTGCTGATAAGGTTTTAGAGGGCTGCCTGAGGTCACTTGACAATTGCCAGATGTATCTGTTAATCGTGGGCGTGCAGTATGGGACTCCGGCGGGTGAACTATCTATTACTCACACTGAATACAGACATGCAAAGCAAAGGGAATTGCCTATTCTGGCTTTTATAAAGGGCGAACGTACTGTAAAAAGGGAGAGCTGTACAGATGTTTTACTCAAGGAACTGGAAGCTGACGGTTTTAAGTATAAACGTTTTGGCAATGTCATAGAACTTCAGAAGGAAGTAAGAGCAGCATTAGTAAGGCTACTTCAGGATCGGTTCGGCATTGTTCCTACAAGTGATGAGAACCTGATAGCAGACCAGACCATAGAGGCTACTTCTAAGTTCGAATCTCATCCTTTGATGCGAATCCGCTGGGAGGACCTGAATCATGACATGGCTCGCAGGCTTGTGGGTGTAGCCGAAGGCAGGAATATCGATGAGTTGTCTTCTGAAGATGTATTGGCTGGCGTGATGTTGCGTGGCCTTGTCTGGCGTGAATCGGAATCGAGGGAATACTACGCAACAGCGGCTGGTGTGGTGTTGCTGGCTAAAGATCCGTCTGCAGTGTTCCCTCAGTGTCGTGTGCTTGCGGATGCTTACCGCAGTTCTGAGCCTGACGGGGAACCACGGGACCATGAGGATATTCGGGGACCTATGCCGGTGGTTATTGAGCGTGCCATTGCTTTTATAGATAGGAATACCAGGCATCCCATGAAAGTTGTGGGACTTAACCGTGTGCGACTTGATGAATATCCTGTTGAGGCTATGAGGGAGGCTCTTGTCAATGCTGTGGCCCACCGGCAATACGAAGACGCCGGGCGCAAGATCATGCTTGAGATCTTCTCTGATAAGGTGATTGTCTCCAGCCCTGGCCTTCCGCCTTCACCTATCACACTTGTCAACCTGCGCAAGGGAACGTACAGGCCATGTTCACGTAATCCTGTTCTAGCCCAGTGTCTCTCTTATTTCCACCGCATAGAGGAGCGTGGCAGCGGCTTTCGGCGTATGCGCGAGGAGATGCTCAACCATGGACTGGACAAGCCTCTTATCGGTACTGATACAGGATATTTCCAGGTAACTTTCCCTGGACCAGGTGATAACATCGAGCGCCTTCGTGTGCACGAGCAGTTGATGCAGGTAACTCCGGCGGTGGAATCTCAATTAAACGAAAGGCAACGGAAGATGATGCAATGGCTCGTCGAAGGTAAAGAACTTACCAGCCGGCAATGTAAAGCAGAATTCGGTGTCACCCGTGCTGTTACAGCAGTAGATTTCGGGAAACTGATTGAAATGGGATTAGCTGAAAAACTGGGAGCTGGACGCTCCACCCGATACCGCTTAAAAGAGTTGGTCTAATCGTCAAGTAATCGTCAAGTAAAATCCACGAATCGTAAAGTTAAAGAAAAATATGGTGAAGACCAATGGCATTTCCAATGTTTATGCATAGCTATATAATCGAAATTACTCTACCAAATTCACCAAGCAGCCCAACCAAGAAATACCGCCTGACTGCCAAGGGTAAGGAGAGAGGGTCAGGAGGACATGGAATGAACGTATATCCTAATG
>Ga0255420_10284_pt1 | contig 11849 bp, 10 predicted proteins | sample ANMaggSeSYBR02I3_FD_182630 | JGI IMG/M metagenome (GOLD analysis project Ga0255420, IMG submission 182630) | Sediment cell enrichment communities from methane seep in Santa Monica Basin, California, United Staets - ANME aggregate JGI... | ecosystem: Environmental > Aquatic > Marine > Cold seeps >...
TGAAAGGTCAAAGATTAGTGAATTAGTTGAAAACGTACTTCGAAATGCAATTGAACATGTTTTGAAATCAAGTGAAATGGACTTTGATGAGTTTATTGAAAACAGCAAGAAACCTGTTGTTATAATGTTTGTAGGTGTAAACGGCAGCGGTAAAACCTTATCCATAGGTAAGATGGCTACTTTACTTAAGAAACAGGGAAAATCTTCTGTAATGGCTGCTGGTGACACATTTCGTGCTGGGGCCATTGAGCAGTTGGGTATACATGCAAATAATGTTGGTGTGAAACTTGTAAAGCATGGGCCTAGTGCTGATCCAGCGGCTGTAGCTTTTGATGCAATCGAACATGCCAAGGCAAAGCACAAGGATGTAGTTTTGTTGGATACGGCAGGTAGAATGCAGACAAATATTAATCTTATGGATGAAATGGCAAAGATAAAACGTGTTGCAAAACCTGATTTGATTCTTTTCGTTGGAGATGCCCTTGCAGGTAATGATGCAGTGGAGCAGGCAAAACGATTTAACGAGATTGTAGGAATCGACGGCGTTATTTTGACAAAGGTAGATACTGATGCCAAGGGCGGTAGCGCGCTTTCTGTTGCATATACCATTGGTAAGCCTTTGCTTTTCATTGGTGTAGGTCAAGGTTATGAAGATCAGATTCCTTTTGATCCTCAATGGATGATAGATAATATATTTGGCAAGTAAGGAAACAATAGATCCAAACAATTATTCTTCTTTTTTGATAAGAGTTGTCAAAGATACTTGGTACCATTTGTACAACAATCCCTTAATAAGCAAACTTACAAAGTAAGGAGTGAGGAATGATAAGAATGATGATTGTAGGTCAAATCTCAAGCCCAGAAGAAGCAAAAGAAGTGGAATCCATAGCAAAACTGTTGGTTGTTGGAAATCGAGCCAGAGCGCTTGCATCAAAAGCAAAAGGGGCGATGTAAGAAATGTGTAAAGAAACTAAGAAAAATGATATTAAAAACAAAAAATCGGTACCTGATGTAATAGATATAGTCTGGGTCAACATTTAATCAATTTTTTTGATCCCCACACTATTTTTTGATCAAGAACCGGCAAATTTTTTTGATGACTGCTGATGATTGCTCTTGAATTGTCTACATCAGCTATTATATTTATATACCAAACTTAGAATAACATAATTGATATCAGTGGAAATAAAGTCAAGAAGAGAATTTCTAGATAATGTCATACGAGATGCCAAGAAACATCCCAAAGGGTGGAAGGCGGTTTTTGGAAAAGACAAAGAACGGTTATCGCGGGATTACTACATCTTCAATCCAAATACAGGCATATACTTGTTAAAAGAATATCAAAAAAACCCTTTTGATGTAAGAGGAATCGGTGGAAAAATAGCAAGGCATGTCGATGAAGACATTGAAGCCGACATATCCAAATACGCTGGTGATTTTGGAATAATACAGGGGGACATTAAAAAAATTTCAAAGAATATTCTGAAGGGCATACACCCACAAGACATATTTGACTCCGCGATAAAAGGTGAAAATGAAGATATGGGCATCAGTATGCCAATAAGGGGACATGCATCTTCATCAAAGGACTCTTTTACTCATTTACATACTACACTATCAACAAAACAAAAAAGAATCGATTCGAAATTTGAAAAGATGGCTACAGATGACGGTTTGTATGATTCTTATAGATAAAATAAAAATTTCATAACAGGTATTCTTCTATTTTATCATGTGATGTTTTCCTTTTTTCTTGCACATCTGTCAGCAGTTTTTCCATTAGCTGAGCGGCATATTTTTTACAGTTGCCACACATTTTCTCTCCATTTTTACATGAGAGATAGATATCCTGTAGTTCCTTGTCGTCCTCTATCAAATGATATAGGAACAACTCATATACCACGCATTCATCTGGTTTTCCACCCTCTTTCTTTTGTTCCTCCAGAGTTACTGCCCCTCCCGTCTTAGCATGCATAATTTTCTTTGTAGATTCTTCTAGAGAATCTGTGAGAAAAATAGCACTTTCTGGTTTTGAAGACGACATCTTTTCTCCAGTTAAACCTGTTATAAATCGGTGAAATGTTGCTGAGGGTTGAATAAATCCATAACCTCCAAATTTCGGTTCTGTGCTAGCCAACTTAAGATCTATTTTTTGTATGTCTGTTTCTTTTGCATCTTCTATATATATCGCTTTATAGTCAGTGATGCGTTTTAATCTGATGAAATTAAGCTCATTTAGGACCTTTTCCACGTTGTCAAGTAGTTCGTCAATATTTTCATCTACTTTTACAAAAACTCCTATCTTATTGTCCCTAGTTACAGTTACGTTATACAGACGATGAGATTGTGCTACATCTCTACTCAATCGTATATGGGGATCTTGATCTACGCCAACAGGGACTATTGTAGGTCTGATTCCGCCAAATTTATCGAGTTGTACATGAAGTATATCTCCTGTTTGCACTAATGGTGAGAAGATATGTGTCATATTACTTGACCCATTGAAACCATAGGTGGCAATCATCTGAGACCAATTTACTTTTTTACCTAAGATATAGGCAAGGTCTTTCACATCTTGATGTTTGGATTGAAAATAGATGCGGCATTTCTCTGGTTTTAAACCAAGTGCAATATAATTTGGTATGTATTCATTCAATGCCATTTCCTCTGTCTCTTCTAGCGTGTAGCCTCGTGTTGCAAATGCCTCAATGTCTGCCACCGCAATGAAAATATCTGCCCCAATGCTTTGATAATAGATGACTTCATCTATGATCATCTTATGTCCCAAGTGCATTTTTCCAGATGGCATAAGGCCTGTAAGTACTGCCCATGGTTTACCTTTCTTTACTGCATCATGTATGAGTTGGAAACCACGATGCCCAAACACGACACCCCTTCGAATGAGTTTATTTGGATTTGGCAGATCATTCCACAAATCCTCTGTAAACTCTTCAATGCCAAATTCATCACGAAGCCGCGTATAGTCTTGATAAGTGGTTGAACTCCAAGGATCTATCTTCATTTTAACACGTCTGTGAAACAGGAGGTATTTCAAAAACTTACCGTTCATTTTTAGGCTATATTGTTAAACATTCTACTTTTTACTAGGTCAATTTCTTCCAATGATGAGACTAAAGAACGGAGAAGATTTGCTGGTTATAACCCCAACAATTGTCTTAGCAGTGGGAATATGTGCGGATGATTCTCCAGGAAGTTTAGGAAAGGTGTGTTAATTGGTTTGTTCTTTGGCATGCTAACTTCCAGCGTCACCCAATCACTTTTTTCATCATATGCGTCTCTGGATTTTACTTTGATGGTATATGTTCCTTGCTTTTCCCAGGTATGTTTAACTTTTGTTGTTTTACCAGAACCATACGGGCCCTTGATTATTTCTTCAGTACCATCTCCAAAGTCGATATAGTAGTATATATCATTATTATCTGGATCTGTAGCGGTGATTTCATAAGTGTGTTCTTCACCATAATTTGTAGAGGTAGGACCTGTAATAGTCGGTTTTTCAGGTGGACTGTTGAAAAATTCCTCGTTATTGGTGATACTTATATCTATTTCGAGTTCACTGTTGTCCATCCATTCAAGTGATACTGTGAAATCAAGCTCATGAACATCTTGTAGGCCACATGATGCAATTCTGCTCCTATACGTATTTTCATTAGATACTCCCCCCAGAATTACTTTTTTCCCACCATCAAAAAAAGCTGAAGGGTATCCTTGAAGATTTAATTCATTTATTAATCTGTGATACGATTCTTGATGTTCACCTGACAATGCCACCAATGCAACAAAGTAAAATGGATAATCGCCAGATAGATATACATTGTTTAATGCATTAGCCATTGTAGGACAATAACGGCACCATGTATCTGTCCCCTCCTCAACAAAAACGGTATGTGTAAAATTTTCATTCACGATATTTGAACCTGTATTACCTGGCGTTGTACCTGCTGCGGCATCAACATAATGAGTTTCAAAAGCGCCTTTTGTTGGAGGTTCTGCATATGCTTTTTTGATTTCTGGATTAAAAATTGTAGCAATTACCATTATGTTATTTTCTTGTATGTCCCCATAACCAATTTCGTTTCCATTCCAAATGATAGTTTCGCTAAAAGTATCAAGATAGTCAATCGAGATAACATCATTGAATGCAAAGTTTAAAAAACCGTAATGATAAGGTTCATTGTCATAGTTATCCCATCTTGATTCAGGCTCAACAACATAAATTCTTAAATGTCCTTGATATGGTAAGCTCCCCTCAATATTTGAAGGATATGATTCATTTTTCTCCCTATGTTCGCCGTAGGATTCTATTGCTATTGTTGTGTATGAAAAAATCAACAACATTGCCAATACAATGGATGTTATTATTTTGTTTTTCTTCATATATTTTGCCCCCAATATAAAGTTAACTATCGTTAACTACTTATATCTTTCCAATAAAAAAATATTCTTTATCAGAACTTAGAGTATATTTTCCCCTCTTTCCTTTCCAAAACCGAAATCCCCAAATACTCCATGTGTTAGAAAGATAAAGAAAAGAGGTTTTTGCCGACTATAGTCTTAGAAGTTGTCTTAGCAGTGGGACTATGTGTGGATGATTCTCCAGGAAGTTTAGGAATGGAGTGTTGATTGATGTAATGATCTATTGAACGATTGTGAAAGTTTCAGGGTTAAAAAGTTCTAAGATCCATTCGATAAATTGAGTTATCACATCGATAAGGGTCATTATTGCATCGATGAGAGCCAATATAAGATTTCCAATTTGCATTATATTCAGAATGAATTGTATTATTGAATTCAATAGTTGAATGAGAAAAAGGATTATGGCAATTATAGTATCGATTATCCCCCTAGGTTGAACATTAAAAGAAATATCTTCTAATTTTTCAGTACAAACCCCGAATTCCCGTTCAAGAACCGCTCTTTTTTGTTCAATCTTACTTACAGTCTTCATCAATGGCGTACTATGTACCTGTGGTACAGCTGTAGCTGTAGATACCATAAGCAATACGACAGCAATAGCCCCCAATACAATCAAACTTTTCTTCATTTCTTTGCCTCCCTTTATATTTTAAATCAGAAGATAGAATTTAAAATGTTCCCCTAAAATATCTTGATCCTCCTCTTTCCTTTTCCAAAACCGAAATCCCCAATACTCTTGTGTTAGAAAGATAAAAAAAGAAAGAGAGTTTATACCCCTCTCTTCAGTGTACACGGTTGATATGCATACATCCAATAGCCGTACCCTGGCATGAACGTATCTGCAAAGGTGTAACTCTGAGTAACTCTGTTCCAGCCGAAGACATAATCACTGATGATACCAGCCGTTACTGCATCAGCCCATGGAATATCATTTACTAGGATGTCGGTTTTGACAATTGGTTGGTCATGTGGCACTCCAACAATATTCCATCCCTGTTCTAAATCTGTGATATTATCGTCAACTGGTGCTGTGTCTTCCTGAATCCATATTTCAACTGGTTGATATGCATACATCCAGCATCCATATCCAGGTTCAAGATTTGTTTCAAACGTATATGTTTGCAATGTACGATTCCATCCGAACATATAGGGATTAACTAATGGCGAGCTTGTTGGGTTTAAATCCGTTGTTGCATAGGTCCAATTATAGTAGTAATCACCATGTTTTATTATGAACTCACCTGAATCCTGTGTAAAGTTATATGGCGCACTGATGAAGTTCCAACCAGATGAAACAATAGATATGGGCATCATCTGGAAATCAACTAGGACAAGTTTTGCAACCGTGTCCATATCTCCATCATCATCGGTAACTTCTAACATTACCGGGTAACAACCACTGTTGTTATACTGATGCGTAGGATTCATTTCATAACTTACACTGCCTCCAAAATACCAGGTATAGTTAACAATGATCCCATCAGGATCAATTGATGTATCTGTAAACGATATGGTTTCACCAACATCTGGAAGGAGCGGTGTAAACGTAAAGTTTGCAATGGGTGGTTGATTTTCGCCAGATAATTTCGCCACAAACACATCACTATCTCCTTGGCTGGTTAGATTGTATGGGCCAAAATCAGCAGTAGCCTTGAAAGAACCTGTTATGTATGTATTCCCGTTTCCATCTACAGAAACACCATTTCCGAAATCATAATCCGTTCCACCTGCACGTTTCGCCCATGCGATAGTGCCGTCGGGGTTGTGCTTGGCCACGAAAATATCGCCACTACCATCTGAAACCAGAACAGTTTCGGATGATTCACCCGGCCCGAATGTCGCTGAACCACTGAAAGATCCAGTTACTATTATTGAGTTGTCTGAAAGTGTTGTGATAGCAGCGCCAACATCATAATCCGTTCCACCTGCACGTTTTGCCCATTGCCAGTTCCCGTTTTTATTTAATATATTACTTTCTCCTTCTTTATGTCTATTAAAAAACGATTTATAATCAGCAGTAGTTGAACTACTAGCTATACCTTTATCAATGGAAATATTGGATTTAATATCATTTAATTCTACACATCCATTTACTGAAAAAGCAGTTACAATCAACAGCATACAAACTAATATTCCTACCATTTTCTTTTTCATACTTTCTTATCTCCTTTAATATGTAATAAAGTAGCATGCCTTAAATTTTATTGTAGGGATATATTTCCAAAACCGAAATCCCCAAATACTTTTTGTACGTACGTCATACGTCCTATGTCACGACAAAAATTAACACTACGATTGAATGCTGATGTGATAAAACAAGCGAAGGAATTGGGCATGAATTTAAGCGGTTTTATGGAAATCCGACTCAGGGAATACCTTACAATAATAAACCAAGAAATTGTAACGCCGAGGAGGAGATTCGAACTCGGATTTACTAGTAAAAATTTATATTTTCTCCAGTAGATCGCCAGAGAAATGTACATTAGTCTTTTTTTATATGTCTCCAATGGAAGAGAACACAAATTTACTGGTAAAAAATATTTTTTATTATAAAGAAATTTTGGTTTTTGGATATCCGCCGATTTTTAAGGTGGGGTCACCAAAAAGTGTCCACACCTCTAATGTCATCACACTGACATTATAAATCTTCCAGTTTAAAGGTGCTAAATCCCACGCGGTTTCATTATTCATATATTGTACAATTGTTTCTTGCCAGATATCACCAAGTATATCCATTCCTTTTGAATATGCCTTGTAAAAAGTCATGGTCAAATGTCCAATAACTGTTTCTGTACATAAGGTACTTGGAATTATATATGATGGATTGGTATTTGCTATACATGCAATTGCTCCACCGTTTTCCTGTTTCATAAATTCCCATGCTAATGGAGAAGTCATGTAATCAAAATCTCCACATGAGCACGCGCAAAAAACGACAACAGGAAGTTTTTCTCCATTGGTAAGGTATTGCACTTCATCTATAGTATAACCTGATGGATAGGGTAATCTAACATCCATTTTTGAAGAAAATGGGAAATGACTCCAAATTTTATCGGGATTACCATGCCCTGAAAATAAAACAAAACCCGCTCCCTCATTGATTGCATCATTCATATTCTTATTTGTTAACATTTTTATATTCGGTCGATAAAGACCACTTGCGTATATTTTGGTTGCTTTAAAATCAGACAATATTCGACTGATTTTATTTCCCGTATATTCTCCTTCGAAAGCTATTGATCCTATTGTTCTACCAAAAAGCGGATAAATAAATTCTAAAAATGATGGTTGTGTATCTCCTCCAAATAACACGATGTGTTTGAACCAATCTGCTTGATAGGCATTTTCTTCATAATCTATGATTTTATTTACCACTATTTGTAACTCTGATTTATTGCTACAAAGAAGTCTTCCGATACAAATATCTGGATATAAATCTACTTCATCGATAACAAGAGAGGCGTTTACCTCCCCAAAAATGTTATTTTGATTTGAATCCCAACTGCAAAAACTCCCATTTTTATTATAAATATCCGCAAAATAAAGATCGCTAATGAAAAGATTATAATGACGACCAAATATATTTTCTACAAATCTAACAGGCATATCCTCTTTTCCACCTACGAGCATTACATAGTTTGTATTCCAGTTCTCTTTTGCACTTTTAATAAAATACTTTATTTTTTCAGCATCATCTCTCCCATTTACTGGAAAATAAACACTTTCATATACATCGTCAAGTGTAACTATCTTGGTTATAATTCCATACTGCTTTTTATGCCCAACTAATGGTTGCAACTCATCTGAGAAATTTCCTGGTGTTATAATAAGCAAATTATAATCTTCCCCTCCGTCATCATCAACATAGATAGTCTTGTTTAATATTGGTGAATCACTAGATACAAGGGGTATTAGACTTGTAAGTAGGAATAGTAGAATAATCCCTTTAGTCATAGTTTTCTTCATCATTTTTTACTACCAATAGAGATTTATTATTTTTGTTTATATTTATGAATAACCTCCAATTTTCAAACTTGGATCACCTAATAAAACCCATTCTTGAACCATCTTTGCATCAATAGCACAATTTAGATATGCAGGTAAATCCCAATCTATTGGATAATTAGCTAAATATTTCGTAATAGAATCCTTCCAAATATCTCCAATAATATGTGTTCCATTAGCATATTCTTTAAAAAATTGAAGTTCAAGCCAGTCCAATCCACCTCCACCCCATTCAAAACCAAGGTATCCAATAGATGTTGGCCCAATTGTAGCTATTGAACCACCATATTGTTTTTTCGTTAATTGCCAGCCTATACAGGTGTATTTTGAGAATTTACAGACATGACAACCACTGAATATACAAACAGGATATTCGCCTTTATTAAATAAAAATGGTAAATGAAATATAGTAAATATTGAAGCAGTTTCTCCCTCCTGTGACAGTGTTGCCCATGAATGTGTATTTCCATGACCTGCCAAATATAGAAAGCCACAACCTCGGTTAATCGATCTGATAATATTAATACCTAAACGATCAAGTTCACCATTTGAAACCCAGAGTTTTATAGCATTGAAATCATTCATTACATCAATGGCATTTTGAGTCATAATTTCACCCTCAAAACCTTCATATTCAACAAAAGTTTCACCACCAGCAACAACAAAGTTATTAAACCATGAAGGATCAGCAGGGTGCTCCTCATACTCAATAATTTTATTTACTATAACATGTGCTTCATCAGGGGTAAAACATACTAGTCGTCCAATAGCCACATCAGGAACGAGGTCTTGTTGGTTATCTTCAGCTTTTGAGCCGTTATACCATTCGCAATATATTTCATCATCATCAGAATCCCAACTAGAAAAATTGCCCTTGGAATCGTATATATCCGCATAATAAAGTTCACTTAAAAAATCATAAGGAATTTCTTCAAATGGCATGACATTGGATTTCCTAAATGGTATAAAGCGCTGATCCCCTATTAACATCACATAAGATATGTTCCATTTTTCTTTTGCATCCTTAATAAAGTATTTTATCTTTTCAGCATCATCTCGTCCTTGATATTCTTGGTAAATTTCTTCAGTTGTCTTTATCATTGTATTAATGCCATGTTGATTCTTATGTTGAACTAGAGGTTCAAGTTCGGAGATTAAATAAGCATTTGTAATTATAATCAAATCAAAGTAATCATCTTTATTAACTTCAATCTGAAAACTGTTTTTTTCTAATGAAATATCTGATGATACAGGAATCACAACACCGATTAATAATGCAATTATGAAGATTGAGATTAGTGTCTTTTTCATTCTTATCCCACCAAATTTATAAGTTTTAGTTCATCTGAATTATCTTCAATACTGGGCCATCCATCAAAAATCTCAGGATTTTGTGTTTTTACAATCCCTGTTGACATCCAATTATAAATTTTAGATCGAAATTGAACAGGTTTAATAGTATAATCCAATAACTCTTCTGCTGAAACCCATTTATCATTATTGTTATCAGAACGACCTTTTAAACCCTGAATAAGATAATATGGGAATAACCAATGTAGCTGATATTTCATCATGCATGATGCTTCATCAACACCACATGATACTAAAACAACACGTCCAGATCTGCATAAATCATTTTCACCATCTATCCATCCACCAGCATGACAAGTATGCATGACGATGACAATATTTCTTGATTTCAATGTATCGAACTTCTCTGCAAGTACATCATCTACAATAAATACGTCCCAATTCCATCCAGCCATATCTGGATCCCATGGATGGAAAATCTCATCTCTCCCATCAGGCTCATCTAATGGTGGTTGATCTTCAGTATGATAGTAACCATGACCAGAAAAAAAGAAAAAAATGAGGTCATCCTCATCTTCCCCTTCATCCCTTAACCAGTTAAAAGAATGATTAAGTATAGCTTCTGTTGTTGCCTCTTCCTCAAGCAATAAGAAAATATGGTCATTATTCCAACCATTTTTATTTAATATTTGTTTTAACACCCTCACATCATTTCTATCACGCCTTTCATGACGTCCATAGGTCACACCACCACTGCATGCAATTAATACTGCCCATTTTGTTGTGATTCCATCAGGATCGCCACAAGAATTGAAAGACGGTTTATTTTGTTGAATCTCTTTATTTATGTGTATTTGACTTTGTAAATGAGAATGGTTTATTACAGAGTTGACATCAGATTCAAACATTGACATGCTATCGGGGGGGAAAATGGTAGAAAAAAGTAGTAATATTGTAAAAAATACTATGAATTTTTTCCATTGAATTATTCTCATTGTTATACCTCCTGATAAGGATATGGTTCCTCTGCAGGATTCCAATCAAAATTAAATCCTAATAATCCAGGAATCCATTTAGGGCCAAATCCAATCCAATCATCCCAATAATTACTATCCCAAATATTTCTTGAGGGGGTCATATGCCAGAAATCAAAATGAGACATTGCATTGAAATCTATGTTATTAAAGAAATTATTGTTAAAAATATGACTACCCGAACCATACATGGCTAACCCTTTTAAATTTCCAAAAAATGTGTTATCTGAAAGAATGTGATCTTTGCTGTTAGAACTACCAAGAGTAGAGATTCCAACATTGTTATTGGAAATTATATTATGAGAAATTAGATTACTAGGGCCCGAAAGGAAATCTATTCCTGAACGTCCACATATTGTAATTAAATTATAAGAAATATTATTGCCTTTTGAAGCCCATAGGCGAATACCATAAAGAGGATGTTTTGAAATTATATTATTATTAATGTTATTGTAATCAGAATGGATTTCAATTCCAGCATCAAATAATGCCCCTCCTAATGAATAATTACCGCTATTCTGCAATGTAAATTCTGTTATCGTTACATCATTTGCTGGAAATCCAATGTATATAACATCATGTTTTTCATCACCGTCAATTATTGTTGTATTCCTATCCTCACCTATGAGATTGATAGTTGTGTTAATAAATATATTTTCAAAGTAAGTACCATTGTACACAAAAACAGTATCTCCCTTACTAGCGTTATCAATAGCATCTTGAATATGTTGATACGGATGTTCGATTGTTCCATTCCATGGACCTTCTGTATTGTCATCGTCAACGTAAATTGTTTCAATAAGAACTGGTCTCTCAGCTACCATACTTGGGATTGTACTTATTCCAAAAAACAAGACTATTATTGCAAATGTCCAACTCTTCTTTTCAAAACTACTTTTCATTGAATCATTTACCCCCAATATATTGTACCATATTACTATTTAGGATTGAGTATATATTATGTTCTATCAGAAAGTTGTGCAAAATAGGAATAAATAAGGAATTACAGGGTAGTATGCACAATATCAATGAACAAGAAGAAAATTCCAAGTGACACTATCT
>Ga0255420_10285_pt1 | contig 11844 bp, 9 predicted proteins | sample ANMaggSeSYBR02I3_FD_182630 | JGI IMG/M metagenome (GOLD analysis project Ga0255420, IMG submission 182630) | Sediment cell enrichment communities from methane seep in Santa Monica Basin, California, United Staets - ANME aggregate JGI... | ecosystem: Environmental > Aquatic > Marine > Cold seeps >...
CTAACTCCTGCAGTTCATCATCCTGTGTTCTTACTGCATGGAAGATGTTGGCCTCTTTCCCTGTACTTACTGTACCCCCAAGCGCATCCAGGTATCCCTTTGATGAAAGCTTATACAGGGCCATCAGTGTAGCTCTATCGAAAACCTCATCCTTGACCTTAAAATCTTCAGAATCCTTGATCCTCTTCCTGAACTCATCAAGTTTATCGTCAAACCTTTCCAGTTTTTTTGAAGACGTAGTGTCCAGGTCGACCATAATGGATTATCCTTTCAGGTATCCTCTTTTTTCCAGCCAGTCCACTTGTGGTCTGGTGTATCGCCATACAACATCTGACTTCGCATCCTGGAAATCCCAAGGTACCACAATAACGATATCACCTGCGCGAATCCAGGTACGTTTTTTCATCTTTCCCGGAATCCTTCCGAGTCTTACTACTCCATCCATGCACCGTACTCTGATCTTATTAGCACCAAGCATACTTTCAACTACACCAAGAATTTCTCTATCCTGTTTGCGGGGAACCCTCACTCTTATTACTTCATTTTCTACTGGTGGTTTTTTCCTATGAATACTCAGATTAACACCTCTATATAAAAAGAGAAAAACAGTTGTTCACATGATTTCCTCTGATAATGAACCTTTGCATTATTTTTATATTAATTGACACGTAGATATATAAAACTAAGCTATTACTATGACAGCATATTGCAATCGACAGGTCAGGAAAATGCTCACTTCGTTCGCATTTTCCAAGCCTACGTGAAAGGATATACTTTCCTATACGTGTACAAATTATGTAATAATCCAGGATTTAACAACTTATCCTAAACAGTAGAGGCGTAGGGTGATTGGTCCAGTATACTGATACCATTATTAGATATGTTCAGTACACGTATCTCGTTTAATGTACTCGAACCCCTTAGTTTTGCTATATAGATGGAACGCTGTAGGTTGTTACCTGAAACCACTCGACCAAGGCGTGTCACTGAATCTGCACCGTATTCTACAACAGACTCAATATTGAAAGTCGTACCTACGGTGACGATAGAAGTAACATCATATTCTCTTAGCACACCGAACAGGTCATCTACAAGTGTCTTTAATTTGTAAGGAGAATCAATTGCAAGTAACATGGCTTCAATGGCATCAATAAATATCCGGTCAGGTTTTACCTCTTCAATCTTACGGACAAGTAGCTTCTTAAAGCTCATGATAAGTTCCATAGGTGCCATGTCAATAGTCTTCTGTAACCTGAGTTCAGGGTTGGCTATATCAACAAATGTTATCTTACCAGCTTCCTCCATTTCCCATAAATCCCATTTGAATGAAGAATACATCTCTTTTTTCAGGGATTCTGCTGATTCGGAAGTCATAACACAAAGGGTTTTTTCATTGTTCTGGGCACCATGATACAAAAATTGGGAGCCAAATACAGTTTTGCCGGTCCCTGATTCCCCGGAAACCACATTTACTGTCTTTTTGAAATAGCCACCGTTCAACAAATCATTGTAACCAGTGATTCCTGAATCCACCCTATCCAAAATTTCATTCTTGATTGTCATTTGAACCAACTAAGATATTAACATACTTCATTATGAAATTTTCCATTGGAAAACACAAAATATACTACTCTATATATACTACTCTATAATTCCAGTTGTCCCATTCGTTCAACAGCCTCATTTATCCGTTCCACTGACTGGGTCAGGGAAAAACGCACATACCCTTCACCATAATCACCGAAACCCACGCCTGGTGTGGCCACGATACCTGCTTCTTCCAGCAGTATCTTTGATAAGCCCATTGAATCATGACCCTCAGGTACAGGGGCCCAGATATAGAATGTAGCCTTTGGCGGCTTGACATCAATACCCAGTTCCTTTAATCCCACCATCAGGGCATCCCGCCTATGTGTGTATATCTTGTTCATGTCACTGATACACTGCTGGGGACCCTGCATTGCCGCGATACCTGCCTCCTGTACCGCCTCAAAGGCCCCGGAATCCACATTGGTCTTGACCTTGCCCAGACCGTCCAGGATTTCTGCATTACCCACAGCGAACCCTATCCTCCATCCGGTCATATTATAGGTCTTTGACAGGGAATGCAGCTCAATACCCACGTCCATGGCGCCGTCAAATTTTAAGAAACTTGGTGCCTTATAACCGTCAAATGTCATCTCACTATAGGCATTGTCATGGACAATGATAACCTCATTCTCTTTTGCGAACTCAATTACCTCTTCAAAGAACTTGTCAGGTGCTATGGCCGATGTGGGGTTATTCGGGTAGTTCAAAAACATTAGTTTTGCCAGCTTTGCTACATCTTTGGGTATTGCATCAAGGTCAGGCAGAAAGTCATTTTCTTCAAGCAGAGGCATAATACAGGGCTTTCCATCAGCAAACAATGTACCTATTTTATACACAGGATATGCGGGGTCCGGGATCAGGGCAATCTCTCCGGGGTTTATAAATGCCAGTGGTATATGGGCAATCCCCTCCTTTGAGCCTATCACTGTCAGCACCTGGGAGACTGGGTCCAGTTCAATACCCAGGTGTTCCTTGTACCACTTTGCAGCGACTTCCCTGAAGGACAGCATGCCGGTATATGAAGGGTATTTATGCCTGATTGGGTTTTGTGCAGATCTATACAGGGCCTGGATAACATTATCAGGTGTGGGCATATCCGGGTCGCCAACACCCAGGTCTATCACATCCACGCCTTTTTCAATTGCTCTGGCCTTTGCCTCATCTATAGCTGCAAAAAGATACGGAGGGAGATTGTTGATCCTTTCTGAGTACATTGGTTCCACCTTTGTTAAATGATAAAATGAAGTGCTTGAACTGAATTGCAAAATGTCTTTATATCTACTTAAACCTTTAAGTTACACAATTTATGAAAATCTCTGACATTGACATTCCTGATGCTGTAAAAGGATTCTACACAGAGTCCGGCATATCTAAACTTTACCCGCCCCAGGAAAAGGCTGTTGAAGCCGGACTGCTTAAAGGGCGAAATATATTAGCAGCCGTGCCCACGGCGTCGGGCAAGACCATGATCGCTGAGATGGCCATGCTGAAATCCATCATCAATGGCGGGAAGTGCCTGTATATCGTGCCCCTCAGGGCATTGGCATCAGAGAAATATGCACGGTTCAGGGAATTCCAGGAACTTAACATGCAGGCAGGGGTTTCCACAGGCGACCTGGATTCCAGGGACGAATGGCTGGGCAGGAGGGATATTATTGTTGCAACCTCTGAGAAGACTGATTCACTGATACGCAACGGTGCATCCTGGATAAAGGATATTACAGTAATTGTGGCAGATGAGGTGCACCTGCTGGATTCACCTGACAGGGGCCCGACCCTTGAGATCACCCTTGCACGGCTCATGCAAATGAACCCGGATGTCCAGATAATCGCACTCTCTGCCACAGTGGGAAATGCACAGGAGATGGCGCAGTGGCTTGATGCTGCACTGGTTGAGAGCAAATGGCGGCCTATCGACCTGCTGGAGGGAGTATTTTTAAGTGGTGCAATTAAATTCCAAAATTCCCTGCGTACTGTGGAGCATAAGTACAAAGATGAACTGACTGACCTGGTCTATGATACCCTTAATGAAGGTGGGCAGTGTCTTGTATTTGAAAGCAGCCGCCGGAATGCTGAGGCCAGTGCCAGGCGGCTTGGCCAGACCCTTGGTAAGAGCTTAAGGATCCCGGGAAGCCCTGGAAGCTCAGAAAGTCCCGGACATGAATACAGCGCAAAACTGGATAGCCTCGCCAACCAGATCCTGGATACTGGTGAGACTGAGATCACAAGGCGGCTGGCACAATGCGTAAGGGGTGGGGCGGCATTCCACCATGCTGGACTGCTGTCAGAGCAGAGAAAACTTATAGAGGACGGGTTCAGGAACAATCTTATCAAGGTTCTATCATCCACGCCCACACTTGCCGCTGGACTTAATCTACCTGCCAGGCGCGTTATTATCAGGGGTTACAGGCGGTATGACCCAAACTACGGGATGGTGCCCATACCTGTGCTGGAATATAAACAGATGGCAGGGCGGGCAGGCCGTCCAGGGCTTGACCCGTACGGTGAGTCGGTGCTGATATCAAGATCAGATGAAGAACAACAGGCACTTATTGAACAGTATGTGAACAACGATGCCGAGGACATCTATTCCAAACTTGGTACCGAAAGTGCCCTGCGTACCCACATCCTTTCAATAGTATCTACCAGGCTTGTAAAAAGCAGAGAAGAACTTATGGATTTTTTAGGCCGTACTTTTTTCGGGTACCAGCAGGATACCTGGAAGCTTGCGGCTGTAGTCGATGAAGTGATAGAGTTCCTTGTGGCGAACAACTTGATAATAGAGAGTGACGGGCTGCACCCGACCGAACTGGGAGAACTGGTGACCAGATTGTATATTGACCCCATGTCCGCCAGTACCATTGTGGATGGACAGGGGCTCCTGGGCAAGGTGAACATGACCGAACTGACAATGCTTCAGCTTATCTGCAATACACCAAATATGCGGCCTCTGTACCTGAGAAATAACGATTATGGCTGGCTGGATGACTATGTGCAGCAGCACAACGATGAATTTGTAGCTCTTCCTCCCCCGCACAGCAGCGAGTATGAGTGGTTCATGTCTGAAGTAAAGACAGCCGTGTTACTTCTGGAATGGATATCTGAAAGCAAGGAAGATGATATTACAAGCAGGTTCAATATAGGTCCGGGTGATATAAGGGCACAGGCGGACACTGCCCAGTGGCTTATGCATTCCACTGCCCGCATATTTTCTTATCTCGGCAGCGAACATGCAGGGTTTGCACAGGAACTGGTTGAGCGCATATCCTATGGTGCAGCTAAGGAACTGCTGCCCATTATCAAGATAAAGGGTATCGGGCGCGTGCGGGCAAGGAAGCTCTATAATGCAGGATATACGGATATCGAAGCTATCAGGAAAGCTGAATTTAAAGCACTGACTGATATTATCGGTCCGAAGATAGCTGCTAATACCCTCAGGCAGCTCGGAATTGATGTTGATGAAAAATCGAGTGACTTTACAGAAAATGTAAAAGCACAACAAAATCTCAAAGATTTTCAATAAGTGGCATTATTCATAGATAGGCTTTTAACATATGATAATCATCCTTGATTTCTTATAAGAATGTAAAAAGTTACTTCAGACATTTAAATTGCACATCTACATTACATATTTACATTATACATTTACTTTACACATTTACATTACATATTTACATTATACATTTACATTACATATTTACATTACGTATTTTAATTACATATTTTCAGGTGAACATTTTGCATATAATTATCATCGGTGCCGGTGATGTTGGATATCATCTTGCTAAAGCGGTCTATCAGGACCACGAAGTGGTCATTATTGAAAAAGATGAAGATGCCTTAGAGCAGGTACTGGGTCTTGATGTACAGGTTATCCAGGGCAATGGTGCTGATATAAAGGTCCTGAAACAAGCGGGAGTGGAAAATTCAGACCTCGTGGTGGCTGTAACCGATCATGATGAACTCAATATCGTGGCCTGTATGGGAGCCAAGCTGCTGACCGAAAACGGAACCAAGACCATTGCAATGGTCAGTAATCCTGATTATATAAATGAACCTGTGACCATGCGAGAACAAGTGGGCATGAATATCATGATATGTCCCGAACTTTCCCTTGCTTATGAAATGTACCAGATACTCTCGATACCTTCGGCTGTTGATGTCCAGGATTTTGTGGGAGGAATGGTCAAGATGATCGAGTTCAAAGTAAATGACGGAAATGTGCTGGTGAACAAGACACTCAAAAAGATACAATTTCCTCCGTGCAGCATGATCTCAGCCATATTCAGGGATAATGAAGTCATCATTCCGGGAGGGGACGATATCATCCGCTCAGGTGATAGGGTGGTAATGATAGGCAAGGAAGAGGCCATACAGGAGATAAGGAAATGGTTCGAGGTCAGCAACCAGAGCAAAAAAGTGCTGATAGTAGGAGGCGGCACTGTTGGGTTCTACCTGGTTGAGCTGCTTCGGAAAAATGACTTTAACATCACACTGGTTGAGAAGGACCTGAAACGATGTGAAATGATTGCCGAGTCCCTGCCAAATATCATGGTCATAAACGGTGATGGCACTGATATGAAGATACTGGAAGAAGTAAATGTCCCTGGTATGGATGCAGTGGTTTCTGTTACCAATAGTGATGAGAAGAACCTGCTATGCTCCCTGCTTGCCAGGCAGTTGGGCGCAATTAAGGTCATGGCCCGCGTGGAAAGGACCGAATATACCCAGTTGTTCGAAATGGTGGGTGTAGATGTGGCCATGAGTTCCAGGGAAGCTACTATCAACGAGGTGCTCAAGACCACGCTGCTCAAGACAGGCATCCAATCCATTGCCACACTGGAAGGTGAAAAAGCTGAAGTGCTTGAACTGACTGCCAAGGCAGGTTCAAAAATAGTAAAAAAGCCACTGAAAAGTGTCAAGTTCCCAAAAGATGCCATTGTCAGCACAATAGTACGCGAAAGTAACATAATTGTACCAGACGGTAATGTTCAGATACAACCACGTGATAAGGTTATTGTCTTCACCAAATTGGAAATAGTTTCAAAGGTGGAGGAACTTTTCAAGTAGGGCGGATCGCCTTTGTCATGGAATGATTTCAAGATTATTTTAAGGAATGTGGGCAGCCTCTTACTGATAGTAAGCCTGCTTGCACTGGTATCCATTGCAGTGCCCCTGGTATTCAGGGAATATGGAGCCATTTATGCTATGCTGGTCACGTCAGTCCTGGCTGGCATTGCAGGACTGGTCTTAAAATTCATAGGCAAGATCGATGGTGAGATACAGCTTACGCATGCTATGGCCATCTCATCCATTGCATGGCTGGTAATCCCCCTCTTCGGCAGCATCCCGTTTATCCTGATCGAAGGCATGTCCCCCTTAAATTCGGTATTTGAATCAACTTCGGGGTGGACGGGCACAGGGCTCACTATGATAACGGCCCCATCACAACTTACCCATACCATCCAGTTCTGGAGGTCGCTTACCCAGTGGATCGGCGGAGTTGGGGTGGTCGTATTGATAATCAGCATCATAACCCGGCCCGGCACCAGTATGTACCACCTGTACCGTGCCGAAGGACGTGAAGAAAAGATATTCCCCCGCATCATGACCACTGTAAGAATGATATGGTGGATATATTTCCTGTTGACGATCCTTTCCATTTTAATCCTGCTCGTGGCCGGAATGCCCCTGTGGGATTCCATAAACCACGGCATGACCACCATATCCACAGGCGGCTTTTCAGTAAAAGACTCAAGTATTGCGTCTTATGATAATTCACTGATAGAACTTGCCCTGATACCGATAATGGTAATGGGTGCAATTCCATTCCTGGTACATTACAAGGTTCTGAAAGGGAATGTGGGTGCCTTTTTTAAAGATGTGCAGTCTCGTAGCCTGTTGATCCTGCTATCCCTGGGAGGGGGACTGCTTGTAGCAGAGAACTTCCTCAGTTACGGCTGGTGGTCAGAGGCTTTTCGGTATTCTATGTTCCAGGCGGTGTCCGGCCTGACTTGTACAGGCCTGCAGACTGCCACTGTACACACCTGGGCGCCCAATGCCAAACTTATAATCATTTTATTGATGCTGATCGGAGGGGCTGCGGGTTCCACTGCCGGTGGTATCAAGATCGTGAGGGCCGCCGCCATGTTCACAGGGATCGGGTGGTGGTACAAGAAACTCTCGCTGCCCCATGAGGTAGTAGTGGTCCAGAAGTTCGGGGATAAGGTACTGTCTGATGATGAAATGGGCGCACAGCTGAACGAAGCTGCGATCATCTCGTTCTTGTGGGTGTTATTCCTGTTCATGGGTATTTTCGTGATGCTGCATATCGCATCACCGTCGTACTATGTTGATGATGTCATATTTGAGGTGGTATCGGCACAGAGCAATGTGGGATTGTCCACGGGCATAACGTCGCCTGATATGATGTGGGTTGGTAAACTGATGCTGATATTCAATATGTGGATCGGTAGGCTTGAGATCATACCAATTATTGTGACTTTCAAGTTACTGCTGCGGCGTTTTGGATAAATAACTTATCACATAAATTACGTAAAGAATGGGTTATACAATGAGATTTAAAGTGGTCCTCAACACCCTGGGAATTATCCTGAAATACCTGGGGATTTTAATGCTTATTCCGGCACTGGTGGGATATTATTATTCCCTGCATGACCCGGCTCAGTTCCCATCTGTTATGATCTTCATATATTCGTTCCTGGTCACAACTTCAGTGGGGCTCATGCTGGAATATACCAATCGCAACAGTGATGAGTTCAGAAACCGCGAGAGTTTTGGCATAGTGGCTTTTGCCTGGCTCCTGGCAGCAATATTTGGCGCTTTGCCCTTCCTGCTGAGCGGGATGCAGCCAGTCGATGCCCTGTTCGAGTCCATGTCAGGCTTTACCACTACCGGAGCCACCATTATGACAGATATCGAGTCCCATTCAAAGGCCTTGCTGTTCTGGCGTTGTTTTATGCAGTGGCTGGGCGGCATGGGTATCATCATGCTGTTTTTGGCCATCCTGCCCAAACTGGCAGTGGCGGGCCGCCAGTTATTCAAGGCAGAGGCGCCAGGGCCCACTGAAGATAAACTCAAGCCCAGGCTTAAAGAGACGGCTAAGATACTGTGGATGGTGTATGTGGTCATTTCAGCAGTTGAATTCATTGCACTGCTGTTGGCCGGTATGGGGGTGTACGACAGCCTGACCCATACCTTCACTACCATGGCATGCGGTGGGTTCTCACCAAGGGCCGATTCCATTGCAGCTTTCAACAGTCCCCTTATCGAGGGGATCATCGTCTTTTTCATGTTCGTGGCAGGTGCTAATTTTGCACTGCATTACAGGCTGATATATGTGGACCATAGAAGCCTGCTAAAGGATGGTGAGTTCAAGTTCTACAGTTTTATTGTGGTCTTTACCACTATGGCGTTAACCTGGACACTCTGGAGGACGGGGACGTTTGAGGAGATTGGCACATCTTTCAGGTATGCCATATTCCAGGTGTTGTCTATAATGACAACAACAGGCTATGCCACCCATGATTTTAACACGTGGCCGGACTCCTCCCGCATGGTGCTTTTTATGCTCATGTTCATTGGAGGTTGTGCAGGTTCCACTGCAGGCGGGATCAAGGTAGTGCGGCTGCTATTGATGTTGAAGTATGCGTACCGGGAACTGTTCAGGTCACTCCAGCCAAAGCTGGTACGGCCTATCCGGCTGGGCGATCGGGTGGTGCCTGAGGATGTGATGAACAGTATCTTTTCATTCATTATCCTGTATATACTGGTGTTCATGGCCAGCACATTCATATTGGGCGAGTTGGGTATTGATGCGCTCAGCGCTGCTTCGGCGTCCATTGTGACTCTGGGCAATATCGGACCAGGGTTTGACCTAGTGGGACCGTGGTCCAATTTCAGTACCATACCTGATATGGGGAAACTTGTGCTTATTGCAAATATGTGGATCGGCAGGCTTGAGATTTTCACGGTACTGGTGCTGCTGATTCCAGGGTTCTGGAAGGAGTAAGGTATTGGGCTTATTAAGATAAATTACGTAAAGAGTGGGTTATACAATGAGATTTAAAGTAGTCCTCAACACCCTGGGAATTATCCTGAAGTACCTGGGAGTTCTGATGCTTATCCCGGCACTGGTGGGATATTATTATTCCAGGCAGGACCCGGCCCAGTTCCCATCTGTTATGATATTCATATATTCGTTCCTGATCACAACGTCGGTGGGGCTTGTGCTGCAATATACCAATCGTAGCAGCGGCGAGTTCAGGAACCGGGAGAGTTTTGGCATCGTGGCTTTTGCCTGGCTCCTGGCAGCAATGTTTGGCGCTTTGCCCTTCCTGATGAGCGGGATGCATCCTGTGGATGCCCTGTTCGAGTCCATGTCAGGCATTACCGCCACCGGCGCTACCATTATGACAGATATCGAGTCCCATTCAAAGGCCTTGCTGTTCTGGCGCTGTTTTATACAGTGGCTGGGCGGCATGGGAATCATTATGCTGTTTTTGGCTGTCCTGCCCAAACTGGCAGTGGCAGGCCGGCAGTTGTTCAGGGCAGAGGCGCCCGGGCCCACTGAAGATAAACTTAAGCCCAGGCTTAAGGAGACGGCCAAGATACTGTGGATGGTGTACGTGGTCCTTTCGGCGATACAGTTCATTGCACTGCTATGTGCAGGAATGGGGGTATACGACGGCCTGACCCATACCTTCACTACCATAGCGTGCGGCGGTTTCTCACCCCGGGCAGATTCTATTGCAGCTTTCAACAGTCCCCTTATCGAGGGGATCATCGTCTTTTTCATGTTCGTGGCAGGTGCTAATTTTGCACTGCATTACAGGCTGATATATGTGGACCATAGAAGCCTGCTAAAGGACAGCGAGTTCAAGTTCTACAGTTTCATTGTGGTCTCTGCGGCTGCGGTGCTGACCTTGACCCTCTGGATGACAGGGACGTTTGAGGAGATTGGTACATCCTTCAGGTTTGCCATATTCCATGTATTGTCCATACTGACCGGAACGGGTTATGCCACATTTGATTATAACACATGGCCGGACTCGTCCCGCATGGTACTGTTCATGCTCATGTTCATTGGAGGCAGTGCAGGTTCCGCGGCAGGTGGTATCAAGGTGGTGCGGCTGCTGTTGATGTTGAAGTACGGGTACAGGGAACTGTTCAGGTCGTTCCAGCCAAAGCTGGTGCGGCCCATACGGCTGGGTAAGCGGGTGGTGCCAGAGGATGTGATGAACAGTATCTTCTCGTTCTTTATCCTGTATATACTGGTGTTCATGACCAGCACGTTCTTACTTAGCTTGATGGGGATTGAGAAGGTCAGCGCTGTTTCGGCATCCATTGCGACGCTGGGCAATATCGGGCCCGGATTTGACCTTGTGGGGCCAACTTCCAGTTTCAGTGCCATACCTGTTTTGGGGAAACTTGTGCTTATTGCCAATATGTGGATTGGCAGGCTTGAGATTTTCACGGTGCTGGTGCTGCTGATACCAGGGTTCTGGAGGGAGTGAGCGGGTGGGTAAGTTTTGCATTTTTTGTGATTTCCCATTCATTACAGAGGAGAGAAGTAGAGGGATAAGTTGCAGTAGCAGGGATAAATGAAATATACAGACCTGTGCAGGATTAATATGTATGGTATGTATACTAATGGTATGTATAGTATCATTGCAAGGCACATAGAAGGCAAAGAGAAGCTGCATGAACAGGGGTTTGTGGTCTTTGACCTGGACGACTTCTAAGCCGTGAGCAGTCACATCGTCTTCATTTCTTGCATATATTCCATAATAGCGGTGGCGTGGGTCTTGTTTTTTCAGACATGGATTTACACTGATATACACGGATGTATGATCAATACGTTTTCGCATTATGTCGGCTGGGCTTTTGGAGTTATGATCGGGATTATTTTGAAGTAAAGTTGGATTGTTATACACTTTATACTCTGTAGTGCATAAACATTTGAACTATTGTGCAGTAGTCAAGTAGCCGGAGGCCGTTACCGGCCCCAAGCCCTCTAAGAACCGGACATGCAACTTTCATCCCATCCGGCTCAAGCATTTCATAACCCTATCGGGCAGCAGTTTTTATATTAATCACTGCTTTTGTAATCTCGACACGCAGCCTATTAACGCTTTAAGCGTCTGTAAGTCTCTCGCCTTTCGGCGTCGTTGAACAACTTGCATACATAGGTTTGCTTCCGTTCATACAATGAAACACCAACGGTAAGTCTGC
>Ga0255420_10244_pt1 | contig 11758 bp, 11 predicted proteins | sample ANMaggSeSYBR02I3_FD_182630 | JGI IMG/M metagenome (GOLD analysis project Ga0255420, IMG submission 182630) | Sediment cell enrichment communities from methane seep in Santa Monica Basin, California, United Staets - ANME aggregate JGI... | ecosystem: Environmental > Aquatic > Marine > Cold seeps >...
TAGCAGACTGGTCTGTTTTCGATTCAATGATTTCCAAAGCTCTCTCCAGAGAAATATTCCTGCTGGAAAAAACAAGTTCAACTGGACCATCTCCAATTAGAACAGCGTATTCACTGGCAGCAAGCCATACAGGCACTGAAGCAAGATCATAGCAGGCAACTCCGTCGTGAAAATCAGGATAAATGGTAATGACGGAATCCAGATAGATCGAAGAGACAAGGTAAAGAGAGCCGGATTCATCGGGTCCGCTGCACGACGGATACCGGATTAGCTCACCCGCTGAAATACTGCCGGACAGAATCACAGTAGTGTCTGGAAGTCCAGGATACATGTCAGCAGACACAGGTACAGATGTATAGTGTATCGCGTCATCAGACATGAATACCAGAAAACCTGTATTGTCCTCTGTTATCAGAACTTCCCATATCCTGTCTGTTCCAGCTATAAAGCGACCTGGCTGAATCCCAAGACATTCCATTGGAAGCATGTACTCTCCAGGCCAGAATGTTCCGTAAGTTCCAACTGTGTTATGAATACCATCTACAAATAGTGGTCCTCCCCCAGGCAATTCATCTGCTATCTCCGCCAGTCTCTCAGTGGTTCTGTCAACATAGTCAGAGGCATCGGCGAGAATGCTGATCTCATCCCTGGAATGAAGAAAAATCCCTGTAAAGAGAATAATGAGAACAGGCAGTACAAATTTCTTCTTGTCATTTTCCTGAACAACAAATCCCAGAGCAAGAGCCAGCGCTGGAACCCCGGCAACAGCATAATCCGGTCTCAGTGGAAGATTGCTGACGGGCAGCAGCATAAACACCCCCAGTACAACAACCAGCATTCTGTGTCGCCAGCCGCCTGGAATACACCACAATAAAAGTGCAAATACCAGGACAAGAACTCTCACCGATATCGTGGATAGCCACGGATCCAGCACCATTGAGCCAAGCAGCATAATGTTCTTAAACATGAAGAAACCAAATGTAAGAGTGCTGCTGTAGCCAATGGAGAAGCCTACAGCAAAATAGCGAGTGAGACCATAGGCAAGCACAGCGATACCGCTGGCAGCCAGAGCAATAAGCGGTTTCCTCCATTTATTACGCCGATGATCTGTCGTAAGCACTATTACAGCAAACACAGGAGGAGAGGCCAGAGCAAGTTCCTTTAAAAACAGAGAAACAAGAAGAAGAATTGAAGACAGGCAAAGCTGCCACCACCTTCCGGAATCCGTCCCCCACCGGTGAACAAATACAAAGGCCGCAAGCAGCGGTATCATCGGAAGCAGAGAAGTCCGCCACACGACTTTTGCGACTGAGGCTGTCACCGGTAAACAGACAGTAAACAGCATAAGAGCGGCAACCAGAGCAGTGGTACTTTTGAGATAAAGAGATAGGAACCGATACAGCATAAAAACAGTAGCCAGTAGAATAATGATATTAGTCAGATGCCAACCAGCCTGATTCTCCTTACCCCACAACAGGTTGTCAATAGCCCAGCTTAAGGACATGAGAGGCCTGTATCCGCTTGAAGCCAAGGAGACAAAAGCCCTGGGAACCTCATGGATTGTACACTCAGAATCGAGAAAATCATCGGCCAGAAATCCTGTCCGGAGGGTGGGAATGTAGAGCAGGCCAGCAACGAGTAATATCACACCCGCCGGAAGGAATTTCTTCATGACTCTACTTCAGTGTTTCCGCATACTCGAAAAGACCCCCCGCAAAGAAAATGTCCTTCTGGACACCGCTCATCGGTTCCGTTTTCGCGCTGCCGAGTAAACCCCTGTCCATATCCAGAACAGTGGTTTCCATGTGCTTAAAATCACCGGCTTTTGCAGTCGGCATGGTTATAACAGGAAAAGCGCTGTTAATGGCGTTCCTCTTGTAGATCGCTCCGTAAGAGCGGGCAATAATGGCCTTCACTCCCAGACATCTGAAGCAGTCAACCGCCTGCTGCCTTGAGCTGCCGCTACCGAAGTTGTCTCCGGCAAGGATAATATCATCAGGCTGAGCGAGTTGGGCGAAATCCTTGAAACCTTCAAGATTGTCGAAAGAGTACTGCCCCATCTTCGCGATGTCAGTGATAGCCAGGTACTGGTTGTGAAAGATCATGTCGGTGTCGATGTCGCTGATAAGCTCTCCGTCACGCTGAAGGACCCAGAGCCTGCCCTGAAGTTTCAGTAATGCCATGACTATACCTCCTCCAGTTCGTGGACTGTTGCGATTCTTCCGAGAACCGCGCTGGCAACTGCGGTGCCGATACCTGCGAGGTATGTATCACCCCTGCCCTGCTTGCCGGTAAAATTCCTGTTGGAAGTACTCACCTGCACCTCTTTCAACCCTGTCATGCCAATCTGACCGGAAGCGCAGCCGCCGCAGCCGGCATTGCTGACAATGGCACCCGCATCGAAGAGGTCCGCAAGGAGTCCTTCGTGGAGAAGTCTGGTCCAGGTTTTTCTTGTGGCCGGTACAACCTTCAGCATCACACCTTCTGCTACTTTCCTGCCCTTGAGCAGTTTTGCGGCATAAGCCATATCCTCGTAGGTACCGTTTGTGCAGCTGCCTATGAACACACCGTCTACAGCTGTGTCTTTGTACTCGGAAACCGAGTGAACATTGTGGGGATTCGGAGGAGCTGCCAGAAGGGGCTTCAGGCCTGTTATATCCAGTGTATACTCCTTTTCGTACTCAGCATCGCCATCTGCGTAAATGGCTTCTTCCTTCTTCATGCCGAATGCGTTCAGCACTTTCTGATTCGGAGGCAGAAGAATAATGATAGCGCCCATCTCAGTTCCAAGGCTTGAAAAGGTAATACAGTCTGAAAGCGCGGCCTGGTCAGGCCATTCACCCTGAACTTCAACAGACCTGCCAAGAAGGGTGTGGCTACCGAATTCCTTGAGCATAGCAAGAGCAACGTCCTTGGCCTCGGTACCCGGTGCGGGCATACCCTTCAGTGTAACCCTGACAGAGTTCGGAACCTGGAACCAGACCTTTCCTGATTTGAAAGCAAAGGCGGTGTCAACATCGCCCATTCCCTGTCCGAAAGCTCCTACTGCACCCATGATATTAAGATGGCTGTCAGTTCCAATAGTGGTTGTTCCCGGTTTGCCAAGCCCTTCTTCAATCACAACATGGCTGCCGATTCCTGCGTCAACATCCCATATTCTGAGATTCTGTTCTCTGGCAAAAAGCCTGATTCTATGCTGATTGGTGGCATAGGGAATCGTGTTCGCAGGAACATTGCAATCAAAGGTGAAAAAAGTCTTATCCGGATCATCTATCGGTGACTCTCCGCCGTACTTTTCAAGATTTCCCACGACATTCGCTCCTGCAAAATCTCGCGCGGAGCGGTTATCTATACCCATCCAGACGACATCACCGCCGGTGCATTCGCCTCCGCCATGCGCGGTGATGATCTTCTCTATCAGAGTTCTGCCCATTGCTGCCTCCATTTTGGATCGTCAGTGTGCCAGTTACCTCTCTGGTCACGGCCAAGCTCTAAACACTTAAAAAAGATTTCCCCAATACCAGCTTCTTCGTAGCCAGCCTTAATGTTTTTCAGTGAATATGTGTATTCGAGAGTTTCCACCTCCGGCTCCCCCTCTTCAGGGAAACTGAGAATCATTGCTGTTCCGCCGGAAGGAACAGAGCCTCCCCCAACAGAACCGGGGTTTATTATCAGTCCATTCGGTCTTCTTATGATTGATGGTGTATGAGTAAACCCGCACACCACAATAGATGCGCCGGATCTGGTAAGAATTGTATCATATATTTCAGCGGCTGCATCTTCCGGAAGACCCGTTGTCTGGGTTCCCGGTAGGCCATGCACGCAAAGAATGGTTTTCTTCTCAACCTGGAATCGAAGCTCATCCGGCAGTTCCCTGAGCCATCTTCTCTGCCTGTCTGATACCCGACCCGATGTCCATTTCAGGAAATCAGCGGCAAGATTCCTCCAGTGAGGGTTCTCGTATTCTTCCCCTGTGCTCTCTCTGCGTCTTGCAACAGCTCTGTCACAGTTACCCTGAATACATTCAATTTCACTGCTCTGGATGAAACTGATAACCTCAGAGGGCAAGGGCCCGTAATGAACAAGATCACCCAGGCAAACAACCAGATCAACTTCCCGACTCTTGAGAGTATTCGTAACGGTCGTCAAAGCCGCGAGGTTACCATGTATATCGGAAATGAAAGCGATTTTCAAAATGACTTTCCCTTCAAAAAGATGAATGAAGAGGGAATATACCACAGAGGCGAATCATTCGAACAAGAACCTTTCCGGTGTGTCAACCGCTTTCCGCACAGTCTGCTTCCACAGATCAGAAGGTGTTGCAGAGAGAGAAAGAAGAGCTTCTTCGTCTCCGGCGTCCACTGCCAGTCTCACAAGGTTGTTGCCTGCCAGAATATCAATCGGCATCTTTTCATACTCATATTCATATGGGGGATTATTCCACGCGGTCTCTCTCTCTCTGAAGCAGTGGTTCAATATTCCGAGACCGGCCCTGAACGGTCGATATTCTGAATCATCCAGTACATGTATCTGCGCTCCGGCGCATTTCACTCCCGCGTGCTTGTTGAAAGTGGGAATGAAAAAGTGAGGTCTCAAAACAGCCCCCCGCATAAATGGGGATCCGTTAAGACCATCACACAGATCCCAGGGATCAAGCCATGGAGCTCCGAATATCTCAAAAGGTCTCGTTGTGCCTCTGCCCTCGGAAAGGCTGGTGGCCTCAAGGAGACACATTCCGGGATACACAAGAGCAGTGTCTCTGGTTGGCATGTTGGGAGAGGGCATCACCCAGCCAGGCTCTTCTTTCAGGGAGAGAATTACAGGTTCCGGAAGCCTGTCCATCTCTGCGAACAGCAGGGCAAGCTCGCCAGTGGTCAGCCCGTGCCTTACGGGAATAGGGTACATACCCACAAAGGATGTGAACTCCGTATCCAGAATGGGTCCCTCAACAATTGTTGTTCCCAGGGGATTGGGTCTGTCCATTACTGCTACAGGAATACTGAGTTCCGCGCATTTCCGCATGGTCAGTGCCATAGAATAGATGTAGGTGTAATACCGGCTGCCAATATCCGCCAGGTCAGCAAGAACACAGTCTGCGCCTTGAAGCATCATGCCTGTTGGAATGCGGGTTTTCCCGTACAGGCTGTTCACTGGGACACCGTACCTGCTGTGGATGTAGCCCTCCCACTCGATCATGTTGTCCTGGGTTTCCCCCCAGTATCCATGCTGGGGACCAAGAACGGAATGGAGAATTGAATGCTTATGAAGTATCTTAAGTGTGGAGGTAAATGAACCATCCACAGCAGCATAGTGAGACAGAAGACACACACTGCTGCCCGGGAGGTTTTCTGCGGAAAATGGTTTTGTTTTTATCATAGGCTGAGAATACGAAATTAGATGGCTACGGGCAATGGAGGAATGGTTTTTATGAATGTGTTTTCACAGACCTTTAACGCGGTTCAACAAAGCTGGAAGATCCTTATGGCAGACAAGGAGCTAATCGTTTTCCCGATTCTATCAGGTATCCTCTGTCTGCTGGTGAGCGCAAGCTTCTACTTCCCCGTCTCCGCTTCCGGTGGAGATATAGGCGAACTCTATACACAAAATCGAGCAGGATTCTTCGTTCTTGCCTTTCTGTTCTACTTCTTCAACTACTTTCTGATCACTTTTTTCAACTGCGCCGTAATTGCCTGTGCGGAGATAAGAATGGCCGGAGGCGATCCAACTGTGGGTGATGGTTTCAAGGCCTCGTGGGCAGTGGTAACATTCATAGCAGCCTGGGCAATGGTGGAAGCCACCGCAGGACTGGCTCTGAAAATGTTACAGGGTAAAGGTGGAAGAAGAAATCTCATTACAGGCAGTCTGGGAACATTGTGGACAATGGCTTCTTTCTTCGTTGCCCCTCGACTGGTGATTGACCGTACTGACCCGTTTACTGCTCTCAAGAGTGCCTGGGGTGATGTAAAAGGAAACTGGGGGCATCAACTGGTGGGTGGTGTCAGTTTCGGGCTGCTTGGTTTTCTGGCGTCAATCCCGGCAGTGCTGCTGCTGTTTGCGTCGGGATTTGCGAGCCTGGTTGCTGCAGTTTTTGCTGCAATATGGGTTCTTCTGGTGGCACTAATGGTATCAACCCTGAAATCTATTTTTCAGGCATCACTCTACTTGAGTATGAAAAACGGATCTGTCAGCTGAATTCAATCCGGCTTCCGGGTTTCAGCAGTCTGACCGGCTTTCCTGGAAGATTGAGTTCCTTCAGTATTTCTTCGGCAAACCAGGGTTTCATGTGAAATACATGAACTGGAATATCTTCATATCCAAGTTTATGAAGTTCATCTGCGGCGAGTGACGGACAAAGGTGATCAGAGGCCATAGCGATATCGCGTTTGGAATCAGGAAATGAAACCTCTATAACTACCGCGACAGGCTCTCCCTGCCCATTCGCCATTCGCCAGAGTTTATCTGTGGGTCCTGTATCTCCGGAATAGACAACAAGATTTCTGTCATGACGAAACAGAAATCCCCGCGCACCGGCGGGGTGATTAACCGGAACAGCCATGCATTCAACATTTCCCGGAAGATCTGTCCATTCCTCGTCGGCAAGTACTCTGTATTCAAGAATCGGCTTGCCTTCTATGCATATCTTTGAGAAATCAGGCCACAGGAGACCGTTCATGTAGTGTTTCTTAACTATGGCAAGACATGCTTCGCTTCCCGTAACAACAAGCGGTCGTATTCTTCTGGATACCATTGAGTCCAGAATAAAACCAAGATCAAGAATGTGATCGAGATGTGCATGAGTCAGAAGAACCAGATCTACAGAATCAAGCTGCTCCACAGGAATAAAGGCGGCACTCCCGGCATCTATGAGAACTTTCTCCCCGAGCTTCATACAAACGAGCCTGCTGTCAGCATTCTTCGAGCCACTGCCTCCAACCACTTCAATAAACACCTTCAGCTCCTTTCATAACTTTTCTCGGGAGCAGGGAACTTATTCCCGTAACCACCTCATAATTTATTGTACCCATCCACTGGCCCAGCATCTCAGCCGTGATTTCCTCACTGCCGCTTCGCCCGAGAAGAACAACCTCATCTTCCAGATTTGTTCCCTGAATATCCGTAACATCCACCATACAAAGATTCATACAAACCCTGCCAAGAATAGAAGCTCTCCGACCTGCAATGAGTACCCAGCCTGTGTTGCCAAGAGATCTTCTGTAGCCATCCGCATAGCCCACAGGAAGAACGGCAATTTCTGAGTCCCTTGTTGTTCTGTGGGTACCTCCGTAACCGATATAGCTTCCCGCGGTAACCTTCTTAATCTGTACTATTTTTGTTTTCCATGAAAGCACCGGTCTCAAGTCCGGCATTCTGCATCCTGTGGATTCAGCGGAAAGCTTTGTTTCCCTGGACGGCCAGAGACCGTACAGACCGATACCGGTTCTGATCATGGAGAAATGAGTCTTGGAAAAAAGAATCGCAGCAGCAGTACAGGCTGTATGGATTATCGGAGGAGTCAGTCCCTCCTGCCTCAATACATCCAGAACTCCCTGGAAGGTTTCCAGTTGCATTTCGGCATACTGATGACTCAGTGTGTCTTCGATATTCGCGAAGTGAGTGTAAATACCGTCAAGAACCGCTGCCTGCGTTTCCGCGATTTCCCTGGCCATAAGAACAGCGTCATCAGGAAGAATCCCCTGCCTCCAGGTACCTGTCTCCACCTTCATGTGAAGAAAAAACTTCTTATCAGATACGGGAAGCTCTCTTATTGCCTGAAGGGTTTCAAAATTGCAGATGATTAACCTGAGATCTGCCCGCCTGGCTTCATCTAATCTGTTGAGAGGTACATGGCCGAGGAGCAGAACAGGCCTGCGCTCTCCCGCGACCCGGAGTTCAAGCCCCTCATCAAGTGAATTTACCGCAAGCCAGTCTGCCCCGGTCAGCAGCGAAACCATTTCTCTGACACCGTGGCCGTAGGCATTGCTTTTTACAACAGCACAGTGAAGCCCCTGAAAATCATTGCTTCTTCTTATTTCGCGCAGATTGTGATCAGGACTGTCAGCATCAAGTTCTACCCATACTAAACTACTCATGAGGTGAAAATACGCTAATAAATGACATTACGCAAGGAAGCAATTCCAGAGGGTTATATTCCCGCAAACACGAAAGGCGGTTCCTGTGAATGATGTTAGATTCCTTCCGGTGAAGAAAATGAATCCCGCCGGCTTCAGAGAGTTTCTTGCTCCTTACCGGTTCGTTAATCAGGATAGTAGTAATGACTTGACAGCAGTTAAGATACACCCTGGAGAGGAGGGAAACTCTTCGTATATCCCTGCTTCACTTGTGAAAATGATAGTAAAGGCCCTTGACCTCCCTGAGCGGAGAACCTTCCTGACGGACACTACTGTCCTGTATGGAGGAAGACGAATGACCGCTCCTGATTATGCTTCCCTTGCTTACGACCATGGATTCAGAATGCCTGATCTCCCCCCGTTTATCGTTGCAGATGGACTCGCCGGTACAGACGAGTTTGTGGTAAAGCTTCCTTCGCAGTGTAATGCTGAGGTGGCAAGACTCGCTTCCGTCCTTACAAGGACAGACAATGCCGTAATGATAAGTCATTTCAAGGGCCATCTCCTCGCTGGATTCGGCGGCTCAATAAAACATCTGGGGATGGGATGGGCGGCAAAGGCCGGGAAGTTGTACCAGCAATCTTCCGTAATGCCATTCGTGAAGGTCGATAAGTGCACCATGTGCAAAGCCTGCATTGCCGTCTGCGGTGCTGCTGCAATAAAACCACAGGGAAAGTCGGTACGGATTGACAAGACAATATGCACAGGATGCGGCGAGTGCATCCAGCGTTGCCCTGAGGGAGCGATTCGTATAAGCTGGAACCAGGAGTCGCACACATTCATGAACCGAATGACTGAATACGCTCTTGCAGCTTCAATGGCAACAAGAATACCGGTATATGTTAATTTCCTGATAAACATATCCCCGGACTGTGACTGCATGAAAAACGAGAGATCACCTATGGTCAATGACATTGGTGTGCTCGCGTCCTCCGACCCTGTAGCCATTGATCAGGCCAGCCTTGATCTTGTAACAGCAGCTGCCCCTCTGGAGCAAAACGCTCCTGCCGGACTGGATAAATTTCTGCATATCAGGCCGGACAGGGACGGGAAAGAACAATTGCGCATTGGAGAAAAAATCGGGCTTGGGAACAGAAAATACAGGCTGGTGGAGGTGTGACGAAAGAGACAAGAGCAGCACTGCTCATGACAGCGGCTGCCTTCTTCCTTTCTCTTGTTCCCCTTGCGGTAAAGCTTGTACCTGTGGATTCAGGAATTCCAACAAGCGAAAAACTGGTTGCCCGGGGGCTGGTGGCTGCAGTCTTTACATTCATTTTACTGAAAAAACGGAAGGAATCCCTTGTTTCCGCAAGGCCCTGGCTGCTTTTCCTTCGAAGTGCCCTGGGGACAATTGGAATGGTTCTTTACTTCACGGCTCTGGAAAAACTTCCCCTTGCCGACACTGTAACAATCAATAAACTAAGTCCTTTCTTTGTTCTTCTATTCTCGTGGCTGTTTCTAAAGGAGAAACTGAAAAGAATACAGATAATCGCTATTTTTATCGCATTCTCCGGTGTTGCGCTTGTGGCTCACCCTGATGAAATGTCTATCTCCAATGCTGTGATCTTCGCTCTTGCTTCAGCAGTATTCGCAGGGGCAGCCTACACAACACTGAGAGCCCTCAGAAAATATGACTCTCCTTTGAGAGTTGTCTTCTGGTTCAGCCTTTTCTCAGTTGTCGCATTCCTTCCCAAAACAATATCCGGAGGTGTAATGCCCACAGGAACCACGATTCTTCCTCTGCTGGGAATTGGAATCGCAGGTGTTCTGGGGCAGGTTCTTATGACCGCCGCATACAGATATGCCCCGGGTGGCAAGGTCGCGGTTTATGGCTACCTGAGTGTTGTATTCTCAGTTATCTGGCAGATTTCCGTGTTTGGAAACATCCCGTCCATAATGGTTCTCACCGGAGCATTGCTGGTAATGACCGGTGGCTGGATTAACTACAGATACAGATAAAATCTGGTAGTCAGTAATCCAGAATTCTTTTCAACTTCAATACACTAATTAAACGTTTCTTTTCGTTCATTCGCCTGATATTTAACAACTTCCACTGAAGACCAGGCAGCTGTCGAATATGGTCAATTCCTAAAAGCTCCCAGTCTGGTTCTCCCAATTTCATAGATATGAGAAACTCTCTCTCCCTTGAATCAAGAGCAGAAAGAAGATTTGGCGCCAGATTTCTCTGGATGTGCGTTAGCTCATCCAAAGCAATTTCAGTTCTGGTCATTCCGTTGAACTGATTGTCGTAGAGCTTTTCAATATCCAGCAGTGATGGATTAAGAAGCTCACTGATTGGCCTGTTGTGACAAGCCAGATAAACTACAAAAGCTCTTCGGATTTCGGAGGAAATTCCTGTTCCCTCCTGTAATAGTTTAACATCAAAAAGGTCACGGGGATGTTGACGATCAAGAGCCGCGCATAATTTGCCAGCATAAACATCCGCAATAGACAAACTTCTCGTTTTCACAAAGACTTTGAAGTATTCCTGAGCAGTAGTGCAAAGATTCATTTCCTCGACATTAAAGACAGATCCTCGCATAACATAATTTGGTTCTATTTTCACTACAGCTGAATCAAGTGTTACAACAAGCTTTGTTACAAGATCCCCTTTAAAGCGAAACAGGTATATTTCTCAATTTCTGGAAGACACCTGAGTAATAGCCTGACCTGAGAATCGTACTGCGCATTATACATCAGGCATCAACTTAGCTTTAGGTACCGTTATCAAATACTTTTTGTTAAATCTTCCTCCAGTGTACAGATGTCTCTTACCCTTACCAAGGTCTATCAAAGAAATGTCTAAGTTGTTTGCCCAGGCATGACCAGCTGCCTCAGAACTCCAGAGGAATAATCGTTTTGCCTTCATAGAGTGGCAGTTATCAGGATGCTACTGATCCGCCTCCAGCCGGTGTAAGAAACCCCGGAGAGTTTGAGCCTGCCACAGGCGTCATGGTCAGATGGCCTCTTGGGGTGCCCTATGACTTTCTTGTGGATGTTTCCAACAACGGCGAATTATGGGTAATCTGTCCCTCTTCCCAGCAGGCTTCCGCCACATCGGCGCTTTCTTCCGCCGGTGTGAATATGAGCAACACCGATTTCATAATTGGCCCAACCAACTCCATCTGGGTCAGAGATTACGGTCCCTGGTTCATTGTACTGCCGGATGGTACTCAGGGAATATTCGACTACGATTACAACAGACCAAGACCGGATGACGATCTGATTCCACAGGTCATTGGTGACCAGTGGGGCATCCCTGTTTATGTATCGGATATTATCCATACAGGAGGAAACTACATGTCCGGCGGTCTTGGCGAAGCCATGTCCACCGATCTTGTGTATGTGGAAGACCCCCACTCAGATTCATGGGTAGACGAGCAGATGGAAGAATACCTGGGGATTACACAGTACACCACATTCGAGGATCCTCAGTCGAGTTACATTGACCATATCGACTGCTGGAGTAAGATGCTCAGCCCCGACAGGATAATGGTGCTTCAGGTTCCCCCTTCCCATGTGGACTATGCTGCTCTGGAAGCTGTGGCGGATCTGATTGCTGAGAGTCTTTCTCCATACGGACACCCGTGGGAGGTCTACAGAGTTTTTTCGAGCGGTACAGAGGGTTA
>Ga0255420_10290_pt1 | contig 11730 bp, 16 predicted proteins | sample ANMaggSeSYBR02I3_FD_182630 | JGI IMG/M metagenome (GOLD analysis project Ga0255420, IMG submission 182630) | Sediment cell enrichment communities from methane seep in Santa Monica Basin, California, United Staets - ANME aggregate JGI... | ecosystem: Environmental > Aquatic > Marine > Cold seeps >...
TTTTTTACTCTTCCGGTCTTCTTTAAAGAAGGAATCCTAGATTTAAAATTACCATCTTTTATACTACATACTCAACTTGCTTTTCTGCCTGCTTTATTAATTGGAGGAATAGTAGGTACTGTAGTAGGTATTATTTTGGTTTTGCCAGCTTTACGATTGCGAGGATTCTATTTCTGTGCAGGAACATTAGGGTTTAATATAATTATGGAAACGATTACTGAAAACATACCTGAGATTACCAATGGACCTATGGGTTTAAGACAATTTCCTCCTTATACTAATATATGGTGGGTATGGGGAATTGTAATTTTACTAATATATATAACCTGGATGTTGAAAAAAAGTTATATAGGAAGAGCTTTTATTGCTATTGGAAAAGACCCGGACTTAGCGGAACATATGGGAATAAATTTACTTAAATACAAGTTATATGCATTTGGGCTTAGTTCTTTCTTCACTGCTTTAGGTGGAATATTATGGGTGCACCTAATATTAAATTTATTTCCCAAAGCGTTTAATTTAATTTTAGTTTTTGAAGTAGTAGCAATGATTGTTATTGGAGGCATGGGAAGTATAACCGGATCAATAATAGGTGCCGCTATTATTACTTTCTTTTCGAATGTTTTAGCTCCCATAGAAGAAGGATTTAGTCTTTTTGGCTTCAATGTACCGCCAATGTTGGGGCTTATGACTGTACTTACCGGAGTTCTTTTAGTTGTTATTTTAATAAAGAAGCCAGATGGGATAATGGGAGAGAAAGAAATTTCTCTGGGATTTTTGAGGAAATTTTTAAGAACTAAGCAGACTTAAGCGTAAAAAGATATAATATCTATAAAAGTTATACTAGTTTTACATTTAAAATAAAAAATAAGTAAAATAGTAATTTAGTTAGAGGTGATTTTTTTGAAATGTCCCAGATTGGAAATAAATCTTGAAAAAATTAGAAAAAATGCTTTATTGATAAAAAATATTTGTAGTAAGCAAAATATTGAAGTCGTGGGGATAACCAAAGGGTTTTGTGCGTTTCTTCCTATTGCTAGAGCATACTATAAAGGTGGTATTAAAAAATTTGGTGATTCACGTTTACTTAACCTTAGACGTTTAACAGAAGGAGGAATCCCCGGGGAAAAATACTTAATTCGAATCCCCATGTTAAGCGAAGTTTCAGATGTAATAAAATGGTCAGATGTGAGTTTAAATTCTGAAATAGAAACTATTAAAGCACTGGGAATAGAAGCCGAAAAACAGAATAAGAATCATAGTATTATTCTTATGGTTGATGTTGGCGATTTACGAGAGGGAGTATTACCTGAAAATGTAATAGATACTGTTAAATCAATTAGTATGATGCCGAAAATAAAATTTATAGGCCTTGGCTTAAATGTTGGTTGTTTTGGAGGTGTATTACCGAGTTTTGAAAATACAATGGTCTTGGTAAACTTAGCCAAAGTAATTAAACAAGAGCTTGATTTGGAAGTTGATATTCTTTCAGGAGGGGCTACGTCGGGTTTGATATTAATAGAAAAAGGTAAATTGGCACCAGGTATCAATCAGTTTAGAGTCGGTGAAGGAATAATTATAGGGACAGATACTACTGGCGAGGGAAATATTAAAGGGGCATATCAAGATACGATAAAATTAGTTGCAGAAGTTATAGAATTAAAGAAAAAACCTTCAGTACCTATTGGAGAGATTGGGAGGGATGGATTTGGAAATAAACCGCATTTTAAAGATAAAGGAACAAGACTTAGAGCAATACTTGCCATAGGAAGACAAGATGTGATTCTTGAGAAATTAATACCCGAAGATAGTCGGATTGAGTTATTAGGTGGTAGCAGTGATCATTTAATACTTGATGTTACTGAATCTAACGATAATTTTTATATTGGCAAAGAGATTTATTTTACACTTTCTTATGGTACAATGCTAAGTCTTATGACTTCAGAATATGTTGGAAAGGTTTATATTTAATAAATGTAAGTTTGTAATTCGATAGACTTATATAATGTATTTTTTATTTCCATGGAAAACATTAAAAATGGAATTTTTATTGGATTCATAAAAAAATATTGAGGAGGTTTGATTATAATGAAAAAGACTAAAGTAGCCTTAGTAGCTATGGCGAGTAAGTTTGAAAGCGGAGGGGAGAGATCAGAGGAAATATTAAAAGAGGCAATTAAATATCTTGAAAAGAAAGGCCTGGAAGTTAATGCATATGAAAAAACAGTATGGGATCCTGCCGATGCTTTTGCTGCTGTTGATTATTTGTCAAAAAATCAGCCCGATTTGCTGGTAATGCTTCATATTACCTGGGTTTTAGATTCTTTACAATATATCTTTGTTAATAATTTAAAATGTCCTATTGTTCTATGGGGTATTCCATATCCTGAGACATTTTCCATCGGTTGTGTTCAACATTTTGGAAGCATTTTATGGGAGCATGGCTTTAATTATAAATACGTGTATGGTTTACCTCAAGATGCTGATCTAATTAATAAAATTACTAAGCATGCCAATATTGCTCAGATTTATAAAAAGCTAAGTACCTTAAGGATTGCTTTAATAGGACCCAGACAAACTTGGAGAGTAGCGGGTTCACAGGATATGACCAGCGAAGAATGGGAATTTTCCAAGAAATTTGGGGTTACGATTATTCATATTGAGATGGATGAAATTTTAGAACTAGCAAAAAAGCAAAAAAATTCTGTTGCTGAACAGACTTTGTTGAATTTCAGAAAAGAACATAGAATGGGCAAATCAATTGCCGACGAGAAGAATCTTTTATATGCGGCTAAAGTATATTTAGCTACCAAAGAAATATTCCATCATTATACCTTAGATGCTGCAGCCGCTGAATGTTACCCTAAATTCAGTGGATTAATTAACCTACCTTCCTCATGGCTCGCTGATGAAGGTATTGTTTTGGATACTGAAGGTGATATAGGGCATACTGTATTAATGACCATAATTAATCAGCTAAAACCAGGACCTACGGTCTTAGCTGAGATTGGAAGTATAGAGAATAATATTATTTATCTGGCCCATGAAGGAAGTTCTGCTCATTCTATAACTAAAGATGTTTCTCAGGTTCAAATATCTGCCAGTGGAGAATTAGGTTCTTTTGTAGGCACCCCTTTAAAAGCTATGCCGGAAGCTACTATGGTCAGCTTGTGTGGTAGAGAAAATACCTATAGAATGTTAGTGGAAAAAGTTTCCACTGAATCTGTATCTCATCAGGAATGGATAGACGGTGGTAGTAAGTTTTTTGCCAAGGTTAACTTAGGTGATAATGCGATTGATAAATTTAATAAGATGCTATCGGGAGGAGTAGATCATCATTTGCTAATAAAGGAAGGTAATTTAGTTGAACAATTAGTGGATCTTTGCAATTTGTTAAAAATTAAAAGAATTAAAATCTAAAAATCGAGTGAATATTAAAAAAAGGAAAGAGAGCAGCATACACGATCAAAGAGAATGCTGTTACCGAAAAAGACAAGGAGGATTATTATGTCTTCTTCTGAAATTAAAAATGTTCTTGATCTATTAACACACGGTGTATATATTATTGGGGTTAAGTATGGATCAAAAATAAATGGAATGACAGCTGCTTGGGTAAATCAAGTGTCCGGCCAACCACCAATGGTCTCTGTTGCAGTAGGTAAAAGTCACTATACCAGCGAGTTAATATCTAAAGCTAAATCTTTTTCTGTCAATATTCTTTCTCCAAATCAAATGGAGTTTGCCCGAAAATGTGGTTTTATCTCCGGAAGAGATCAAGATAAACTTCAAGAAGAAGAGATTACCTATCAAGCTACCGGAGCCCCGATACTCACTAACTGTGCTGCTTATCTTGATTGTAAACTGTCTTATCAATTTAAGGTAGGTGATCATATTTTATTTATTGGAACAGTAATTAAAGCGAATATTAAAAATCAATCTGTTCTTGTTTTTCGTTCTGGCGATTTTTTTAATTAATGAGAAGGAGGATACACAAAAAATGGAAATCAAAATTGTAAAAGAAAATCAGGCTCGTGTATTTATGGATGGTCCCGAAGTGTGCCGGGAATATGCGGTAACCGGAAAAATTACTTTTGGAAGCTCTGCTTTATTACCTGGTCAAACGGGAGCAGTGGATCCCGGACATCCGGATTCGCATGAAATATTTTTTGTAAGCCGCGGAAAGATACTGATACATACGCCTAATAACGGTCAATATTATCAACTCTCTGAAGGTGATATCATCATCATTCCGGAAGGAGTTCCACATCAAATTACCAATATCGGTATGGAAAAAGCTCTTGTTACCTGGAGTTGTGCTCCCAGCCAAAAATAAGATAAATGAGGTGAAAGATTATGGAATATATATTAGCTGTAGACCTGGGAACTACTGCCATTAAAGTACTTTTGTTTCAGAGTGATGGTCAAGTCATCTCTAATTCTACACAAGAATATAAATTATTAACACCAACAGAATTGGCAGTAGAAGTAGAAGTAGAAAAATACTGGAATGCTTTTAAAAAAGGATTAGCCGAGGTATTAACTCAAGCTAATATTGATTCTTCTAAAATTAAATCTATCGGTATCTCTGCTCAGGGTGAGACTCTGATTTTAGTAGACAAAGAAGGAGAACCTTTAAACAATGCTGTAGTTTGGCTGGATAATCGAGCTCAGCAGGAAGCAGAAGAGTTAGTGAAAGAGTTTGGAAATGAAAATACTTATCATATAACCGGCCAGGTTGAAATTGTACCTACTTGGCCAGCTGCCAAAATATTATGGTTTAAAAAACATAAACCCGACATCTACCGTAAAGTTGCAAAATTCTTATTAATTGAAGATTATTTTATATATCGACTTTGCGGTAAATATGTGTGTGAAGGCTCATTAATCTGTTCTACTGTTTATTGGGATATTATCAAGAAGATTTGGTGGAAAGACATGCTTTCCTATCTGGGAGTAAAAGAAGTTCAATTACCGGAAATCAGAGAATCAGGAGAAGTAGTTAGTTCTATCCAACCTAAAATTGCTCGAGAATTAGGTTTATCAGCAGACACTTTAGTTACTACAGGAGCATTGGATCAAGCTTGTGGAGCCATCGGTGTAGGCAATTTAGTTCCGGGAGTTATTTCAGAAAATACCGGAGCGGCTTTAGCTATTTGTGCAACGGTCGATCATCCTATTTTTGATAAAAAAGGACGTATGCCTTGTCATTATCATGCTATACCCGATACTTACATGGCACATACATTTACAACCGGAGGTATGGGTTTACGCTGGTTTAGGGATAAATTTTGCTCTCTGGAAATAGATATTTCTTCTTTTATAAATGTTGATTCCTATAAACTATTAGACCAAGAGGCAGCACAGGCTCCTCCGGGCTGCAACGGTTTGATAATGTTGCCTCATCTTCAAGGAGCCATGGCACCGGAATCCAATCCAAAAGCAAAAGGAGTGTTTTATGGTTTTACTTTGCATCATGGCAAAGCGCACTTTATTCGTTCAATCATGGAAGCCATTGCCTTTACCGTACAGCGGAATATTGATGTTTTAGAAGATCTTGGAATTGAAGTAGATGAAATACGTTCTTTAGGAGGAGGGTCTCGTAGTCTCTTGTGGTCACAAATTAAAGCTGATGTAACCCAACGTTCGGTATACATTATGAAAAACGAAGAAGCTGCATGCTTAGGAGCTGCAATGTTGGCCGGAGTGGCAACCGGAATTTATCCAAGTCTTAAAGTTGCAACTAAAAAAATGGTCACTATTAAAAAGCAAGTGAAACCGAATAAAGCTAATATGGATACCTATAAGCAGGGTTACAAGCGTTATAAGAGTCTATATAATTCATTACTTGATATGTTTAAAAAATATTAATATGTCATTTTTAATATAAGGTACCTGGCAATAATCAGACATATTTCATTGCAGTCAGTATATAAATAAAAGGGTAGATTATTTTTAATTTATAAGAATATTCTACCCTTCTTGCTATTTAATCTTATTCAATTCTTCCCAACTCTATCTTTATCCCGGAGAGTTCTTTCTGCACTTCCGCAAAACACAGAGAACAATATTCCCGGTTCTGCTGATTTAAATTGGTTATAGTACTATGTATCTCTTTGGTATTCTCTTGATTATTTTCCTATTTATTAGTGTAAATGTATAAAATATATTAAAATAGTTGCAATAAAACAACATATATGTTATCTTTCATAAGAAAAGACATATAAAATTAACTTATATGTTAAAAGGGGGATTAATAATGGATAATTCTATGCTTAAATCGATAGGAGTAAAACTCCAGGAAGCTAGAAAAAAATCAGGATTAAAACAAGTGCAGGTAGCCGAGTTAATAGGCATAAATAAGGCCCAATTATCATACTATGAAACAGCAACAAGAGAAATCAATTTGAACATACTTGAAAAACTTGCAAATCTTTATGGATACAAAATTGATTATTTTGTCACTGGTAGTGAGATAAAAGAACCAGATATACAAATTGCTTTTCGGGGAGAAAATTTATGCAATGAAGATTTAAAGACAATTAGCTGGGCGAAAACATTTTTGAATAATTTGAGCGAAATGAATGATTTGATTAAGGAGTGATATTGATGAATAGTTATAAAGATATAAAAAGCAGGGCAAGGAACAAGGCAATAGAAACAAGGAATGAATTAGGCATTAATTCAAATGAGCCTATAGATGTAGACATTTTAAAAGTTTTAAGAAAAAAAGAAAAGATATCAATCATAGTTACAGAATTAAAGGGGAGTATTTCAGGATTTTTTTTAAGAAAGGAAGACATTTGTTTAATTGTAATAAATTCCTCCCGCTCATTTGGCCATCAAAGATTTACAGCCGCACATGAATATTATCATTTTAAATATGATAAAGGAATGAATGGTAAAATATGTACCATAAATGAATATAATGATGATTATGAAAACGAAGTGGAAGCAAATTATTTTGCTTCTTATTTTTTAATGCCTGATGAATCATTAAAATATTACGTTGACAAAAGAACAAAAGGAAATAAATTAAATATAAGAGATTTAATCTATTTGGAGAACTATTTTATGGTTAGCCATGCTTTGATGCTTGTTAGACTGAAATTAATAAACATTATCTCAGAAAAAGAAATAGAGCTTATGAAAAATGGAATTATTTATAAAGCAAGTAAAATAGGATATGACACAGCACTTTACAAAGACACTAAAGAGAAAGGGACGCTTATTTATTCTGATTATGCTGAATTAGCAGAGGAGTTGTTAGAAAAAAGGAGTATTTCTTATGGAAAATATGAAGAATTATTAATAGATGGAAAATTTGAAGATATCCTCTTTGAAGAAAAAGGGAATGAAAATGAGGAGGAAATAGAGTTTGAAACTACCGATCGTATTTGATAATGATTGTATCTCATCTTTTTTATGGATAAAAAGATTAGATATTATAAATGCTCTATTTCTTAATGAAATTATTATTCCCCAAACTGTCTATGATGAATTAAATAAAATAAAAAGTCCCCAATATATTTTTTGTTAATTTTTTAGATTACAAAATGAGAAAGAGCAAGCTATTAAAGTTGACTTGCTCTTTAGCTTGCTCCTTCTCTGTTATTTTTTTATTCAATTTTCCCCAACTCTACCTTTACCCCTGCCAGTTCTTTCTGCACTTCCGAAAAGTGAAGAGAACAATACTCCCGGTTCTGCTGGTTTAAACTGGTGATGGTATTGTGTATCTCTTTAGTATTTTCCAGGACCTGCCGGTATCCCTCTTTCTGAGCTACTACTATCTCCTGCATAAATCTATCGATACGAAAAATCAAGAGTATTGACAGGGCGATAGGGAAGCCCTGGTTGGCGATCACTTCAGTTAAATTATGTATATCCATATTTACCTCCTTTCTCAAAAAAGTTTCCCGGTGGAAAAAGGGGACATTCTTCTTTTATATTCCCGCACCTAATGCATGGTTAAAAGTAAAGTGTGTCCCCTTTTTCTAACAAACTTTTCATTCCCTCCAGCGGCTACGTTTGGTGGGGCGGACATCCAAGTGCAAAAAATTCTTCTTTTCATAGAATCCTATTCCGTTAAAGTCAATATTCTCGCATATTTCCAAAAGTTCAATCAAGTTGATATCGTCTACTTTTATATCTGCTGCCAGTCCGATGCAGTGGTAGCTGTTTCTTATCCCTCCAATTTGAATGTTATATTTTGGGCAGCGGTATCCGGAAGTAATATACACCGGTCTTTCTAAAATATTCCTTAATTCCACTAATTTGGCTAGCAGCTTGGGATGCAGCATGACTAGATTACAGCAGGGACAGGAAAACTCAGATAAGTTAAAATGTTTAGCTATTCTTAGATTATTGACACTATTTAGCATTTGCATGATTAGATTCTTTCAATAATTTTCTCTTTGATAAGATATCATATGTCTGTTTATTGATTCTTCCCACATTGGCCTTCATCATGGTCTTCACTGCCTTTTCTTCTGTTTTTCTTAATTTGATATTCTTGTCAGCCAGTATCTCTATTAACTTCTTCCAGGCGATATCCCACTTATTCTCTCCGTTTCCTATCCCCAGCTCTTCTTCTGCCCAGAGCATGGCAGAGAGTATGGCCTCTTTAATAGTACCGGCCCTGTCTTCTCCCAGTTTATTCTTTAGGAAACTGTAAAAGATAGAGACAAGGGATAATAGTAGGGCATTTAATAGATATTTACTTAAGATTGTTTCGAGCATTTATTTTCTCCTTTCAGTAGAAAATGGTTGCAAGTTGCAAGTGGTAGGGGCGTATCGCCATACGCCCCTACATTCCTTTTTCTTTTATTGGTTTTTAAACCAGTTAACCAATTAACAAGCTAACCAGCTAACCGCAAAAGGGCATAGCCCTTTTGCTTACACATCCATAACATCAGTAGACTTATAATCAAGTATCCGGGCATTTACTTTAGCTACTAAGTCATTCTCGTTATTATGGAAGATATTTTTAGTGATGATCGTATCCATCACTCCTTCGATAGCCACATCTTGTGCTGCAAAGTCCACATAGTCTCCGTCATCTACGTTCTTGGGGTTATTCAAGGTTAGATTTATGGTTTTAGCTGCACTATCTCTAAACTGCATATACAGTCTCTTATAACTGGTTACTTCTCCTAATTCGGTTGCCATTATTTTTTCACCTCCTTTCCCATTAAATGTAATTTTAGGGTATAGGGTTACGAGTTACAAGTACAAGTAGAAAGAGGGAAGTAGACAGGCGAGACGCCTGTCCTACGGAAGGCTATGGGATGTTTTCGTGCTTTTAGCATTCGTATTTTTTCCCGCAATTCTTCCTTTCATCTTTATCTTTTCCTAACTCGATACTCGATACTGTTTTCACTAACGACTATTCAGTTAGTTGGGATTCTTTTTCCAGTCTGATTTCATCTACATCGTACTTCTGCAAGTCCACTAAAGCAGTGGCTACATCATAGGAATCCTGATCTAAAGCAGTAGATTTAATCTTGGCAAAGGTCTTGCTGTTAATGATAGGTGCTCCGGTTTCCGGATTGGTACCTACTACCAGTCTGAACTGCAGGCTTGAATCACGGGGAACGGTTATTACTGTGGCCATTTATTTTCACCTCCTTTCCGGCAATTAACTTCCTGGTTAATTGCGTAATGTGTGAGGGGTAATGAGTAATTTTCTGATCTGTCATTGCGAGGAGCGTAGCGACGCGGCAATCCCATCAAATTACGAGATTGCCGCACTCCTTTCAGTCGTTCGCAATGACATTTGCCTGGACTTTCAGATTCTCACAGGTTACTTATTACTCATCACTCTTTTTAGCTTATAGTTTTTAGTCCGCTTCTTTTCTTTCTCGTTTTACTGGCTAACGACTAACGACTATTCACTAACGACTAATTTACCCTCTACTTAGTAAGAGCAAAAAAGAGATGATTTTACAAAAGAAATAAAAAAATATTTTAAAATATTTTTAATTTATTTATTCCTTTCTTTCTAATATAATTTATTGCCTGTTGTGTAAGATCATAAAAGGTAGCGATTTCTTTATCCTTGTATCCTTCAAGATAGTAAAGGTTGATAATTATTCTTTCTCTTGAGGATAGAAGTTGGTAGCCTATTTCCATATCTACTTCCCGTAAGATATTTTCTAATCTATCCAATAATATTCTCCTTTCCGAGTTCAGTTTTTGATAGGGCGGATGAATCCGCCCCGAAAAGACTCATCCTACATTTCTTTCGGTTTTAGACCGGATGCGATTTCTATTTTCTGTTTAAGATATCCCCGATAATAGACCCACAATCCCCAGTCGATTCTCTTTTTCATATAACCGGCAAAGGTAGTAGGGGGTTTTTCTTTATAATTGTAAACCGCCAGGATAAAGAGTAGAGCAGCTTGCTGAAAAACATCCTCATATTCCAAACCGTATCGAGAATACTTCCTGGCTCTTGATTTCAACAGAGGTTTAAATTGATTGAATAGTTCTTCCATTGCTTTTACATCTTTTTGTTTGGCTTTAGCAATTAATTCTTTTAGTTCGGACATTTGAATCTCCTTTTCTATATTAGTTTTCAGTTTACGCTTTTTGCAGGGGATGGATTTATCCGCCCCGGAGTTTTGCTATGGTCCCTTTCCCTCCGGGGGAGAGGGGATATACAGATAGAGAAAGATTATCCTTGATTAACCCGATTGCCTCCAGGGCTTTTTCACGAGAGGTCCATTCCGGGGTATTTACGAGATCCCCGCTTCCTTCTGCGGGTTCTTCATCATATCTTTCTTGTTCCTCATCCCGATAATCATTCTTCAAGGCCGTCCTCAGCCAGCCGGCAGGGTTCTGAATGTTCCTCCTCTCCATCAGCAAATCTAATTTCCCTTCAATCCTCTCCACCGAGTACTCTTTTAGTATTTTCTTAATAAATTCCTCTTCAAAATCTAAATCCCTTAACTGTTCTCTTATAGCTTGCATTCTTTCTTCTCCTTTCTCTTTTAATTTTTTAAAATTAGCAGCAGCAACAGCAGCAGCATTTTCTCTATTTGCTGCTGTTGAATTGGTATTGTTAGGATTGGTATTGTTAGGGTAGCGTTTTGATACCAAAGAAAGTATCATTTTGCTACCAATACAAGTATCATTTTGATACCTATCAGGTTTCATTTTGCTACCAATAAAATCTATTATTTTACCCGAATCCGGATGCTTTGAAAGTTCTTCAAGAGGAGTAACCTGGTAGATATTATTTCTATAATGGCCGGTAGTGGATTTACTCCTGCTAATATTTTTAATCAGGCCGAATTTAATCAGGGTATTTTGATATCTGAGTAAGGTAGTTTTAGCTATCCCCATCTCTTGACAAAGGGTATTTAGGGTGGGCCAGGCGATATACTTTCCTTTATGGCAGTAAGTAAGCAGTTCCTGATAGAGCACGATAGGACCTACCCCTAATACCCTGACCCATTTCTTTAAGAAGCAATTGGTGACAATGATGTAGCCTTCTTTTTTTTCTTCTCCCGGTTTGTTTTGCTTATTTGGTGTTTCTCTTTGCATAGTTTTTACCCTTCCTGTTATAAATTTTCGGTTATCGGTTTTTTGTTTTTAATTCTTTGTAGGGAGCGGATTCATCCGCCCCCGCCCTTATTCGAGTTCGATGAATAGAACCCCTACATTTACGGGAAGGAGGGGGACATTCTTCTTTTATATTCCCGCATTTAATGCGTGGTGAAAAGTAAAGTG
>Ga0255420_10053_pt2 | contig 11606 bp, 12 predicted proteins | sample ANMaggSeSYBR02I3_FD_182630 | JGI IMG/M metagenome (GOLD analysis project Ga0255420, IMG submission 182630) | Sediment cell enrichment communities from methane seep in Santa Monica Basin, California, United Staets - ANME aggregate JGI... | ecosystem: Environmental > Aquatic > Marine > Cold seeps >...
GGCTGTTCGACCTGGCAGAGGAATCCTTTAATGATGACCCTGGTTTAAGCAAACGGTATGTTTTTTTAGCTCGAAGGATAGGTATGCGCCACAGGGTCCGGTTGCCACCCCATCTTAAGCACAGGGTGTGTAAAGGATGCGGCACCTATTTGGTCCCTGGCGCCAGCAGCAGGGTGAGAATAAGGGGTCGCCGGGTGATTACCACCTGTATGGAATGTGGTGAAAGTTCACGAAGACCTTTCTGATATATATATATATTGTATTTGTTTAGCTCATACACAATTCCCGCCTGAGTAGTTGCTCCAGTTCAGAGACTTTTTATTATTTTCTGTTTACACTTATTAATCAGTTCTGTTAACCACAGATTAACGCAGATAAACACGGATACTGCATGCGAAATCTGTGTTTATTTGTGTTCATCTGTGGTTAGTTATAGGTCAAAAGACCATAAGAAAATAAAAAGTCTCTCAGTTCTTCGAAACCATTCTTGCCCTTCTTGTATTCCCCGAACAGGGTGGTACTCCCGATCTGGTCACTGGGTTTCAGGTCATAGGCTGAACTGGCGTTCAGTAGCTGCATTATGGTAGCGATGAGGTGGTCGAGTTCGGCATTTGCGGCGGCGTCTAATACTTTCTGGTCTGGCATGGGTGATAGTCTTATGGTATGGTTTATGCAGGAAAGTTAGGGTGTGGTGGCGTTTCTCAGAATAATGAGAGTTGCTTCGGGAGGCTATCGTGATGCATGTGGAGGTCAGGGCAGTCGCATGGTCGAAAGGTTTTTGTGGAGTGGGTTAGATAATGGAAATTGCCTTAGGTTGCTGAACTTATGAAAAAAGAAATTGTTGCTAAACTAAACATAAGCTTTGAAGATGCAGCTTATCAGGAAGAAGGGATTGAATACTGGTTTGCAAGAGATTTGCAGGTCTTACTTAACTATGGTGAATGGAGAAATTTTCTTCAGGTAATTGAAAAAGCAAAAATTGCATGCGAGAGCTCTGGTCAGGACATAATTGACCATTTTGTTGACGTCAACAAAATGGTCAAATTAGGGTCAGGGAGTGAAAGGGAAATAAACGATATAATGCTCACTAGGTATGCATGTTACCTGATTGCCCAAAATGGAGATCCAAGAAAAGAACAAATTGCATTTGCACAGAGCTATTTTGCTATCCAGACGCGCAAACAAGAACTTTTGGAAGAACGAATAGAAACGATAGAACGATTGCAAGCAAGGGAAAAGCTGACGACCACAGAAAAAGAGTTTTCCAAACTTATTTACGAAAGAGGTGTAGACAACCAAGGGTTCGGAAGGATAAGAAGCAAAGGCGACAGTGCATTGTTCGGAGGACATAATACTACAAATATGAAACAGAAATTAGGTGTTCCAAAAGGAAGACCACTGGCCGATTTCTTACCCACTATCACTATCAAGGCGAAGGATTTTGCAACTGAAATTACGAATTTTAATGTTAAAAGAGATGATTTGGAAGGCGAGCCACGAATCACTGATGAGCACGTGAAAACCAATACTGAAGTGCGTTCGTTGTTAGCAAAAAGCAATATCAAACCAGAAGAGCTGCCTCCTGCTGAAGATGCTAAAAAATTAAAGCGTAGGGTGGATGCGGACAGTAAAAAACTGTTGAAAGCTTCAAAAAATATTCAGAATAGATAGTTATGTGATTCGGATATATGTGCTCATTCCATCGCCGACCTTGAACTCACGGATGTTCGCTCTTTAGAGCAGGGTTCGTGACGTTCTCCTGTGTTAGATCGCTATAATAAACGGCTCCGATTCATCCTCCGCAAACGTTTCCACCAAACACCGTGCCACATAGCTGGTAACATCAACATGGCCATCATGAGTCCCTTTACCGAAAGCCACCAGTTCATCCTCATACTCAGGCAGCCAGTGAGCAGCCTTCCTGAAACAGATCGCCCCCGATTCCATCCTTACATCTGCCGGCCTGGCCGGTGTTACTTTGTCCAAGTCCTCGCCCGTGCTCAGCAGATCCTTCACAGGCAGCCCTTCCCTGGGTAATTGCTTCCAGAACCTCAAAAGTAGTTATCGGCGTGCCTGTAAGCAGCAAACTTGGAGGTCTTAACACACTACTTTTGACCATCCGGATGCCAAAAGGTGTACCTGCTGCCAGTATGGGGATCGATAACGGGGTCAATGCTGCACAAAGATCACTTGATATATCCCCAAACAGGTTGGTGGGCTGTTCGACCTGGCAGAGGAATCCTTTAATGATGACCCTGGTTTAAGCAAACGGTATGTTTTTTTAGCTCGAAGGATAGGTATGCGCCACAGGGTCCGGTTGCCACCCCATCTTAAGCACAGGGTGTGTAAAGGATGCGGCACCTATTTGGTCCCTGGCGCCAGCTGCAGGGTAAGAATAAGGGGTCGCCGGGTTATTACCACCTGTATGGAATGTGGTGAAAGTTCACGAAGACCTTTCTGATACATATACAAAATTGTGTATGAGCTAAACAAATACTACTTTTCTATACGTTAAAAAAGCAGCAGAAGTAAAAAAAGAAAAAAAGAAACTGCTCACTTTCGCTCGCAGTTACTTATAATACACAATCTTATGGATTATACACAAAAAGCAAAAACAAACTGGTGTTTTCACACCAGTTTATTAATCGGATGGTTTGGATCCATTATTTCCATGCCGAGATCTTTTGCAGTCTCTGCCAGCATGATATCCACTAAAGCAACTGCCGGGAACACTGACCTGACATTTTCAATGGGACCATACAGCAGGCAGTCTGCGCCAACAACCTGGCACACAAGGTTAGTTCCAATATCCGCGGGCATGTAGGCTTCCTTATGTTCCTTTTTGAACTTCTTAAGCCAATCCCATGCAGATGCCATGTTATGGAAACCACCGCCTGTTGGAAGTCCCAGATGTCCTTTGACTGCCATGATAGACCGAACAGTTGCACCTGCACCTGCACCGGGCGGCATAGCTGCCACATCGACAATTGGTCTGGTTATTCCACAGTCCTTGGCAACTTCAAGCATACCTTTTTCCTGGCCAGTACCGCCAATCTCAAGGATGTCCATCTTGCCTTTCACTGAAGGATCTGTAGCATTGAATGCCAGCACAATGGCTGCATCTAATTTGCTTTCCGTGACTGCTGCAATCTCTTCATCATTGACACTGGCATTGATAGAGTTGTGTATGGCCCTGTCTGCCACACCAATCTCAGTACAATACTTTGCTGCTGCTGCTCTCACATCACCGGCTGAAGAGTCTATCAGGAATGCAGTTTTATCATCGATATCGACAAACCAGTCTATAAATTTAATTATAGCTTCCGGTGTTTCACCAACAATCTGGTTAATATAGGGAATACCTGTTACGTCTCCCATCTCTTGTTGTGTGTGCCACAGATCATCTGCCTGATCTTTGATAAATATACCTTTATCTTCGTCAGTCACAATTTTGTGATTGCCGTAGAACATAGTACTGATCAGGACAGTAGGATACTGTCCTGGCTGCCCTCCCATCTTTACGCCGCCAAAATCGAAAACTTCCTGTTCTTTATCAAACCTAAACATTTATTATCACCTCTTTCACTTAAACAGAATTCTTATTACTGCATCCAAAAGGGTTTCATCTACCTCTAATGGAACCGGATTTATTGGGGATAATCCCAATGTTGTTACTATCAACAGATACATCACCACAATTATCAGGGCAACGCTAATGCCATATAGTATCCCGATATCCCTGCCAAGTCGTTTTCCTATTTTCTGCTGGATCTCGCTGTTAGTGAATTCTATCTTCTCATCAATAAGGTCCAGTTTCTTGATAACCTCGTTGTAATCAGCAGGGTCAACGATTATCTCCGGAATTGTATTTTCAGCCATTTCAAAGACCTCCCTTTACAATAATGGGCAGTCCGATCATAATGACCGCAAATACGAATCCGATCACAAGCCCTTTGAAACCAAAGGAGACTCCAGAGTCAAGTTTCTGGTTTCTTGCAATAAGCTGTCCCCTGTACCTGATATCCTCAATGAGTGTATCGAAAATCGCAGCTCCGGGTGGGGTAACAACCATAGGAACTCCTTTGCCGTAGACAATTTCTTCGGTTTCTTCAGCCATGTTATACACCTCCCAGGATCAGTAATCCAAGAATTCCAAGTGTCAGGGTAAGCCCCATCATAACACCTTCGATCTTTCCTGAATAAACACCTGATGCGAACTTGTTCATATTGCCTATATCGATAGTTTGGGCCTGGATATTCCGGATCCTCGACTGAATCAGGGCTACCTCGGCAGCCATAGGCCTGATACCCTCAAATTCTTCTTCACCCTCGCCACCTTCAGAGACTTCTATGATCATCGGTTCACCATCAAACGCTCCGGGATCACGGCCTGCCAGTTCTTTGATCTTTGCAGTTATCTGTCCCTGGTCTTCCGTGCCTATCATGTCGATGATTTCAACCTGTTCCTGCAACCTGGCAATGGGTACCTCGGTAAGGTTCTCAATGTAGGGAATGGCCCCAATTGCACCGACAATCCTGTTCTCCTGGGTACCATTGGCATGGAATTGCAAAATGGCATCCCCTGTCAGGTGACCTTTAACCTCTGAACCCGTGACCAGAAGGAACCTGATGTTCGGGTTGGAGATGATATTGGCCACAAGCTTTTCGATACCGATATTCTCAGTCTTACAGGGACCTGTGATAGATGCACCAGCCTCAAGATGTGGTGCTCCAGATAGATGGGATCCTAATGTGGTAACAGCAACCGGGTTATTCGGGTCGCCAATCTCATACTCACCTTTCAGGACAGGCCATCCGACTGCCACTTCTCTTTTATCAGCCATTTACAAGCCTCCTATCTTTATTAATACGGTAAACAGGAACATCAATAAAAGACCTCCTATAAAACCGTAAAATATATTTGTCCAGACACCTGCAGTAACGGCTGCTTTTTCACGACCCGGGAAGGAAGAAAGTAGTGGATGATCCGGACCAAGTGAGTTCATCATATCATCTACTATTTTATCCAGGTCCTCCACTATTGTTGAAATATGGTCCAGGGAGTATTCCAGCACATCCTCCTTTTCCTCAGCCAGGATTCCCGACATGGGTTCCAGGATCAGGTGGAGTTCGGGTGCAATTCTTATGTGGCTCATCCTAATTCCTCCGCTGTTGGAAGTAAACCTGTACCAACGACCTTATATGCTTCACGGTGGACAGATTTCATGAATTTATTGAAGTATACCAAGAATATTAGCAGACCTACTAACATGGTCACTGCTGCCGAAACCGTATCGATAACGGTTAATGAGGCAAAACCTGCAATTACCATAGTAAGAGCTGCTTTTTCAACGGCTACGTACAATGTCCTGTACTGTGATTCATCAGGTCCGAGATTTGCATTGAATGGATGAAGTATGGTCATTGCCCCGCCAATAAAGACTATGGCAATATATCCTGTACTTACCACACCTGGAAGTATGGCATCATTGAAAGCAAAACTTCCGGCGATAGAGGCACTAAGACCCATCATCACCAGGCATCCCGCACCTGCGATCTCGATCATGGATTTCTCCATGATAGGGATGTTCATTTTCAGGATCTTGTTAGACATTGAGCCAATAACCAATCCGATCAAAGCTGCCACAATAAAAGATATTACAGGGCCGAGTATTGCGGGAATTGGCAATATACCTGTTTCAGGTATGATCAATCCGAATATGGCTGCTACAACGCCCATACCCAGTGCCACCATACCAATGGAAGGTACACCTGTACCAAGACCGTAACTACATACCCTGCGTACTGCATCCGCACCCCATACTACAGCGAATATGGAACCGATAGCGCCCATAACAGAGAATATTGTGGTATTAAATGTCTGGTTCAGCATCGTCAGGTATATTCCTGCGAGTCCGCCGATCACTCCGATCGCGATGATCGTATTCGGTGGCAGACCACCACTTGCCGGTCCTCCTTCTACAGCTGACATTAACTAACACCTCCCATAATGGGTACGGCAATGATTGCACATAGAAGTGAAGCGATCAGGCATGATATGACAGCCTTTGGTACTCTCTTGAACTTCGGGTCATGGAATCCTTCGATAGTGCCCCCGATATTATACGAGGCCAGCACAGCATTCACATAGAACACACCAGTGGCAAATATTCCTGCAAGAGCGATTATGGCCGGATCAGCCGGAGCGTTTCCTATCTGCATTAACTGGATATAGACCATTGAACCGCCCGCTCCTCCGAACAGACCGCCAATAGTACCGCTCACAAAACTGACAGTCGGTACGCCGTGGCCTTCAGTACCTTTTGAAACGTAAATATCCTGTTGATCTCCTGTTATCGGGTCCTTATCGACCTTGGCAGATACCGGGGGAACACCCACACAGTATACATATACTAACTGCCCCATGAACATTGTCACCGTGATCATGATCATAGCACCCACTGCACCGGAGGCCAGCACAAGTATGTAATCCGATGAAGTAAAACTACCTGACGTTGCAAGGAAATTATACATAAATCCTGCACTGATAAGCCCGGTAAGTCCCGCACCTGCAGCCAGCTGCACTGTACCTGTACCCACACCTGTTGCCTGGGCCATTGCAGCCGGTGCACCACCCACTGGAATAAAGTGGACACCTAAGCCGATAAGTACTCCTCCCAGAGTAATAAGGGCAATAGAAATTGGATCAATTATCATGCCTCTGCACCTCCGTCATCATCCTTGAAAGGTCCGTAAGCCTTCCTGCCCTGGACTTCTACAAGCCTGTTTGCAAATATAAGTATCACGACAATTATCAAACCTGCTAATACTGCAATCCACCCTTCGAATACTGTGGATCTCCAGTTATCAAAGAACACTGTCCCGCCAAGGGCAAGTCCGGTAATCGGTCCTCCGAATTTTGCGCAGGCCCATACATTATCCATACCATTCCTAAGACCTGATTCGGCTTTCCTTACAATGTTCCCTGAGAATGCCGCATTTAATCCACAGCCGAACGGCTGGTTCTGGAACTCTCGTTCTGCACCGTAATGAACGTCACCTGTGGACGATCCTATAGCTCCTGCAGTTATTCCCCAAAGGAATGCAAGTAGTGGTAACGGGAACGGGTGTTCTAATATTTGCCACATGATATAAGAAAAACTAACAATACAAAATACTGCAATAAACCCATGTGCCATTATGGAGGGCACATGACCGACAACCATGTCCATATAAACTGGTTGTTTAAATCGTTTCTGACTTGCAGTACGTCCCATATGGGCGGTCACCGAGTATAGACCAAGCATTATCGCACCAGCAAAAGAGCCGATGACAATTGCAAAAATCACTGACATACCCTGTACCAGCAGTACACTGGCCACTGTTGCTCCGGTCGCACACCATAACCCGTAAGCTGGTGGTTCTCCGGAGATTGCTTTGTTAAATATCCTGTGTGGAAAATCCATTTGGGCGGCAAGCTGCACCTGTGAGTTAGGATTGCTCTGAGAACCGACGTCTGATTCCAAATCTTCAGCAGCACCGGCAATCGTTGCAAGAGCACCCATCAGCGCAACAATACCTAGACCCGTAATTGGATCAATCATTTATTTTCATCCTCCTGTACTTTTTATAATCATTACTGACGAAATCAAATTATACACAATAAATAACTTGATTACACTAACAGTCATATCCAAAAACTAGCATTTTAACTAGTTTATATTGGATTACCAAAACCCCATATAAATGTTTCTAAATTTATATGCAGTGAACTAGTTGAGGGTGTAGGATATCATTAATTTAATCAATTTGCTTTAAAAAGGAAAACGGATCTAATAGCAGATGTCCCTGATATGGAATTGGAAAATACCACATGACCTCTGCCAGGTTAATAGGTCGGTTATGTGCCGGTTTCCCACCCTTCCATATATTCGAACTGGTGTGGTTTTATCTTGTCGATACTTATCCCCAGAGCCTCAAGTTTCAAACCTGCCACCTTCATGTCAATATGCTGTGGCACAGGATGAACCCCGGGTGTAAGCTTGTGGGTAGCGATATGTTCCACACACAATGCCTGGTTTGCAAAACTCATATCCATGACCTCGGCAGGGTGTCCGTCCCCGGCTGCAAGATTAACCAGCCTGCCGTCTGCCAGTACATTGATGCGACGCCCGTCAATGTTGTATTCCATGATATTGTTACGTGCTTTTTTTGTAGATGTTGCCATGTCCTTTAACTCATCGAGGTTGATCTCCACATTGAAATGACCGGCATTGGCAAGTATTGCCCCGTCCCTCATCACGTTGAAATGTTCCCTGGTAAGTATATCCACATTACCGGTAGTGGTGACAAATATCTCACCAATTGCTGCTGCTTCGATCATTGGCATTACCCTGTAACCATCCATCCTGGCCTCCAGTGCACGTATCGGATCGATCTCAGTCACAATAACATTAGCTCCAAGACCCACTGCCCGCATTGCCGTCCCCCGACCGCACCATCCATATCCTGCAATGACCACGTTCTTACCAGCAACCAGCAGGTTGGTGGTACGTATAATACCATCCCAGCTTGACTGGCCAGTACCATAGCGGTTATCGAACAGGAACTTGGTCAAGGCATCATTTACGGCTATCACTGGTATTTTCAGTGCTCCATCACGTTCCATGGACTTGAGCCTGTGCACACCGGTAGTGGTCTCTTCACACGCACCAAGGATATCCGGCATCATGTCCTGTCTTTCTGTGTGAAGCTTAAAAATCAAGTCCCCGCCATCGTCAATAGTAATGTCAGGCTTCTGGTCAAGGACCGCATCAATGGCAGTATAATATTCGTCATTGGAACAGGCATGTTTGGCATAGCACCTGATATTCTTCCTGGTGTCCAGGGCCTGTGCCACATCATCCTGTGTACTTAAGGGATTACAGCCGCAAATTGCCACCTGTGCACCTGCGTCTGCCAGGGTTTCCACCAGCACTGCGGTCTTTGCCTCAACGTGCAGTGCCATTCCCACAGTGTGGCCGGCAAGAGGCTGTGCAGTTTCGAATTCTTCCCTGACATGGGACAAAACCGGCATATGGTTCCTTGCCCATTCTATTTTCATGTTACCTGATCCGATCATATCATCTGTCATTCAATTAACTCCGTAAATAAAAATATCATTTAACTTCAACTTTAACCTTAACTTTAGCTTTATCAGCAAGTCTCTTTGCCGCACCGGAAGCTTGCTCCATTACCTTTTCCTGGTCTATTGACAGGACTATACCATCTTCCATCAACACCTGTCCGTTTACGATGGTAGTCTTCACATCCGGACCCCTTGCAGCATATATAAGCTGCGATACCGGTTCATGGACCGGGGTTAAGCCAGGTGTTTTCATATCTACAACTATAATATCTGCTGCCATGCCCTGCCTTAATACTCCGGCAGGAATGCCCAGTGCCTTTGCACCATTGATTGTCCCCATCTTCAATACCTCTCCTGCCGGCATAGCAGTTGGGTCCATTGTATTCACCTTATGCAGCAGGGCTGCAGTCTTCATCTCGCCGAACATGTCCAGGCTGTTATTAGAGGCACATCCGTCAGTACCAAGTGCAACATTTACACCCCTGCTTAACAGTTCAGGTACCGGTGCGATACCTGATGCAAGTTTCATATTGCTTACAGGGCAATGTATTGCATTGACACCCTTTCCTGCCATGATATCCATATCTCCTGCAGATAGCCATATACAATGGGCAGCAAGCACATCAGGTCCCAGGAATCCGATCTCATCCAGCATGTTCACGCTGCACATTCCATATTGTTCTTTCATCTGGTTCAGTTCGGCCTCGGTCTCCAACATATGGATATGGATGCGGGCCTTATCTTCAACTGCCTGCTCCTTGACCTTTGACAGGAACCCACGGCTGCAGGTATTGGGTGCATGGGGGCCGTACATAGTAGTAATTCTACCATCGGCGGCATTGTTCCACTGTTTCACAAACCGGCCACCTTCCTGTAATTCGGTCTTAGCCTTAGCTTCATCGAACAGTTCAATCATACCATAAGATAAGGATGCACGTATACCTGATTCTTCAACTGCCCTTGCCGCCTGGTCCATGTGGAAATACATATCAGCAAAAGCAGTGGTACCTGAGCGTATCATTTCCAGGCATGCCAGCATTGTTCCTGTATACACATCATTATCCGTAAGATGAGCCTCCACCGGCCAGATATGTTCTTCCAGCCATTGTTGCAGAGGCATATCATCCGCATAGCCCCTGAATAGTGTCATTGCAGCATGTGTATGGGCATTTACCAACCCCGGCATAACAGCACAGCCCTTTGCATTTATAATATGGTCCGCCTTTTGCTCTTCACGGCCTACATAGACTATCCTGTCATTCTCTGTAAGGACATACCCTCCTTCAATCGGTGGGCCGTCCATAGTAATTACATAACCGCCCTTGATGAGTATTCGAGACATATAATTCGTGTTACTGTTCCAATATTCTATAAGGTTTACCATAGATGATTATGATATAAAAAAACACGTATGCGCCGATCGGGATTCGAACCCGAGTTCATGGCTTGGCAAGCCACGGTGATAACCACTACACTATCGGCGCACAGTGGAATAAGAGGAATCCACATATGGGAATATACTATATAGGTTTTTGGTTTGCAAAATCACACTATTACATGACTTTCGGGCAAATTGATTTTGCTGCCATCTTAACCACATCCAATTATCTAGAGGAAGATACATATAGTATATCTAATGCAGGATGATGGCCGAATTACAGAAATTCTAAGTACCATTAAAAATATCGAAGATTCGAACCTATCCGTTAGAGAATATTTTGATCAAAACATAGTTCCATTCACGCGACCACAATACTACATCTATTGTAAAACACTTCGCCAATACGGTGAAGAAGGACTTCATGATAAAAGAGCAGCTGGAAACAACACGAAACTGACACAGCGTATAAAAGATTATATCATCCCCATCGTCACCGAGAACATGAGCATATCTTCATCACAACTGCAGATCAAAATTCAGAATCAGTTTGGCACAAAGATCTCCCTATCCAACTTGAATAACTTCAGAGCATCCACCTCATCAACAAGATTACCACCTCCCCCAAAAAAAGAATGCGAACAGCAGAAATCCGGAGGAGGCGAGATATTAACCGCTTTATCCTTTTTTACTCACATAATCGACATATACACCCAGACAATAATAGAACGAATGAACGAAGTTCGGGAATCTCCCTTATTTAAACAGAACGAAAATATTCCACAAGACAATCAGGATTACCGTCAGCAGGGTAAATTCACCAGCGAGTACAATCAATTAGAATCGGTAAGAGAAAACCGTTTCAAATCTATCGATGACAAGATACTGACAAAGAATTTATCCACCATGAACATCTTCAAAATGTCTGAAAAAACAATCTCTCGCTACAATCTGGCTTTGCTTTGTTTACCGCTCGTTACATCTAATGGAAAATCAAGCAGGGTGAACCGTGTAAAAGGAAACGATTTAGCATTTCTTTGTGGACAAAATTACAAAGACGCCTCACTTGAGAGATATCTTCAGGAACTGAAATATCTCAAA